>Oklahoma_p2__coassemble_468_pt1 | contig 35377 bp, 28 predicted proteins | sample Oklahoma_p2__metabat2_high_PE_036 | metagenome-assembled genome bin Oklahoma_p2
CATGGGACTGCCTATTCAGAAGCTCTATAAGGTGCTGAAGACGCTGTAGTCTTTTTTATAATACATATCTTTGCTCCCCCTTTCTTTCTGTTGGTCTTTTGCATGCTCAGGGAAGAATGGGGGAGTACTTTTTTCTTTTATGGGAAGGATGAGGAACCCGTATTGGGGCGGAAGATTATATTTCGGTGACCGGTCTACAAGCGCACAGTCTTATTTAGAATCGGCAAGGGGGTTAAGTAATTGAATATCAATAAACGACAAAAGCTCCGCCTTTTCACAGGCAGAGCTTTTTTGCTATTTGGAGGTTCCTGGCGGATTCGAACCGCCGTACACGGTTTTGCAGACCGCTGACTAAGCCACTCATCCAAGGAACCGTTGTTTCTCGATTGCGGTTGCAAAGGTACAACAATTTTTTAAATCTCCAACTATTTGCAGCATTTTTTCTTCACTTTTTCTTCATTTTTCTTTTCTCGGTGTTGATTTTCTCTGCATTTGTTTTGCTTTTGAATCATCATAGTCTTTAATTCACAGCCACTTATGCAGCTTTCGCAAGGATTCTCCTTTTTTTCTGCCCGATAGAAAAAAAGATAGATTCCATACAGCACACGGCCCAGGCAAAGGGCTATGGCAATGCCTACCACCCATTCTTGCCAGTTGCTCATAGCAGCAGTCCTCCTATCTGATAAACGGTGAAGGCCACCAGCCATGCCAGTGCGGTGGTGTAGCAGGCCGTGAACAGCGCCCACTTCCAGCTGCCCGACTCTTGCTTGATGGCTGCAAGGGTGGCCACGCAGGGGAAATAAATCAAAGCAAAGAGCATGTAGCAGAAGGCCACCAAGGGAGTGATGGGGATGCGTTCGGCCAGGCTGGCTTCGCTGGCATCCGGATCGTTGGTATAGAGCACGCCGAGGGTGCTTACCACCAGTTCTTTGGCTCCTACTCCTGAAATGAGTCCGATGCCCAGCTTCCAGTCGAACCCAAGGGGGGCAATGGCTGGCTCAACGGCCCTGCCCAGCTGTCCGATGTATGAGTTCTCCTGCTGTTCGGCCACCGTCTGATAGCCGTCGTGGCGGGGATAATAGCCCAGGAACCAGATGAGGATAGAGGCTATCATGATGACGCCGCCCATCTTTTTCAGATACTGCACGCCTTTCTCCCACGTGTGGCGGAAGATGGATTTGGCTGTCGGCATCCGGTAGGGGGGAAGTTCCATGACAAACGGTGTGTCGTCTCCTTTGACCAGAAATTTACTGAACAGCCTTGCCAGCAGCACGGCCAGAAGGATGCCCGTGGCGTAGATAATCAGCAGCACGAGGCTGGCGTTGTGGGGAAAGAAGGCTCCTACCAGCAGCAGATAAATGGGCAGACGTGCGCTGCAGGACATCAGTGGGTTCACTAGCATGGTGATGAGGCGGCTTTTCCTGTTTTCGATGGTACGCGAAGCCATGATGGCTGGCACGTTGCATCCGAAGCCCATAATCAGCGGGATGAACGATTTGCCGTGCAATCCCATCTTATGCATGATTTTATCCATGATGAAGGCGGCTCTGGCCATGTAGCCGGAGTCTTCCATCAGTGAGATGCAGAAGTAGAGTATCAGGATGTTGGGGAGGAACACGATGACTCCGCCCACACCGCCGATGATACCGTCAACAATCATGTCCTTCAGCGGACCTTCGGGCATGTTGCTGTGCACCAGATTGCCGATTTGTTCCACCAGCCATTCAATGCCCTGCATCGGGTATTCTCCCAGCACGAAGGTGCCCTCAAACATGAGATACATGAAGAGGAAGAAGATGGGGTAGCCCCAGATACGGTGTGTCACAATGGCATCCAGCACCTTGGTTGTCTGTTCCTGTTCCATGTGATTGTCTGTGAAGGTCTCTTTTAGGGCTCCGCTGATGAAGCCGTATTTGGCATCGGTGATGACCGATTCGCAGTCTTCGCCGAGTGTGTCGTGGATGCGCCGGGACATCTTGTCGCGGATGCTGAAGATGGCTTCGGCATTGGGCAGTGTCTGCACAAAGCGGGCAATGTCTGTATCGTTCTCCAGCAGTTTGATCGACAGGAACCGGGTGGAGTATTTGTGGCGGATGGTTTCGTTTTTCGACACTTCCTCCTTCACGGCGTCGATTGCCTTTTCAAGGTCGGGGCCGTGATTGATGTGGATGTGGCGGAACACACGAGCTGTCTGCTTGTGTTCACGCACATAGTCTTCCATGTGCTCCTCCTCGTGGTGCTTGCGGCTTTCCAGCGATTCGTGCCATTCGGTGAGGTCTTTCAGCACTTCCGGATTCATCCGTCCGTCGCGGTCGAAGAAGTCGACCCCTTCGTAGAGATTGATAACCACATGAAACAGCGTGTCCAGTCCGCGGTTGCTCCGGGTCACCGTGGGAATCATCGGCACCCCGAAGAGCTTGCTCAGCAGCTTGTGGTCCAGGGTGTTTCCGCTGGCCTCCAGTTCGTCGTAGATATTGAGTGCCACCACCATGCGCACATTCATATCGATGAGCTGTGTGGTGAGATACAGGTTGCGTTCCAGGTTGGAAGAGTCCACCACGTTGATAATCACGTCGGGTGTTTCGTTGATGATGTGGCGGCGTACGTATATTTCTTCGGGCGTATAAGCCGAGAGAGAATAGGTGCCCGGCAGGTCGACAATCTTGAAGTGGTAGCCTTCGAAATCGAAATACCCTTCTTTGGCATCTACCGTCACTCCGCTGTAGTTGCCCACATGCTCGTGAGCCCCCGATGCGAGGTTGAACAGCGATGTCTTGCCGCAGTTAGGATTTCCTACCAAGGCCACATTGATGGTACGTCGTTTGCCTTTAGCCAGACGCTTCATTTGCTCTTCATTCACCGAGATGTCTTCGGGCAGGCCTTCGTGGTAAACGGTCTGTTCGGTCAGTTTCTTGGCTTCTTCTTCACTGACTACCTCTATCATCTCAGCTTCTTGGCGGCGAAGGGAAATTTCATATCCCACTACTTTATATTTGATGGGGTCTCTTAGCGGAGCGTTCAGTAAAACTTCTACTGTTTTACCTTTGATGAACCCCATCTCCACAATCCGTTTACGAAATCCTCCGTGTCCTAATACCTTTACAATGACACCCTTTTCGCCTGTTTTCAATTCGGACAAACGCATACTATTCAAAATTTTTGGCAAATATAATTCATAACTTTTTAGCATGCAAATTATTTAGATTGTTTTTAAATAACGGATCGGGAAACGGGAAAAATCAAGAAACTGCCAGATACGGGGAGAAAAGATTATCTTTGCAGGATGGGATGCTATTCTTTTTGCATGTGAGGGTGCAGCGGATGTTGTTGTATGAAGGATTGCAATGGTTTTTTTTGCATGGGAAAAGGAAAGCATCGTTGTAACGGAGAACGGTAGCGTTTTTTATAGAATCAAATGGAAGAGCGAGTAAAACAATTTATAGAAAAGGAGCAGCTGTTGCAGCCCGATGCGAAAGTGCTGGTGGCTTTGAGTGGTGGAGCTGATTCGGTGGCTTTGTTGTGTGTGCTGCATCGGGCCGGTTATTCTCTGGAGGCGGCGCATTGTAATTTTCATCTGCGCGGTGAAGAATCCGACAGGGATGAGCGCTTTGTGCGTGGTTTGTGTCAGCGGTTGGGCGTTTGTCTTCATACAGTGGATTTCGACACTGCCGGGTATGCAGCCACCCATCATGTATCAATTGAAATGGCTGCCAGAGCGTTGCGCTACGATTGGTTTGAGCAGCTGAGGCAGGAGGTCGGGGCCGAAGTAGTGGCTGTGGCCCATCATCAAGACGACAGTGTGGAGACGCTGCTGCTGAACCTGATTCGGGGCACGGGCATAGCCGGATTGCTGGGTATCCGTCCGCGCAACGGGTGTATCGTGCGTCCGCTGCTGTGTGTCAGCCGGGAGGAAATCCTGCATTATCTCCAGGCAATCGGTCAGGATTATGTGACCGACAGCACCAATCTGGAGGATGAGTTTACGCGCAATAAGATTCGTCTGCATCTTCTTCCGCTCATGCAGACGGTGAATCCTTCGGTGAAGAAAGGGCTGATGGAAACGAGCAATTATCTCGGTGATGTCTTTGCTATATATAATAGGTATATGGAGGAAGCCAAGGCGCGCATGATGACGGAGAAGGGGATACGGATAGCCGAGTTGCTGAAGGAGCCGGCACCGGAGGCTTTTTTGTTTGAAGTGCTGCATCCGCTGGGCTTTAACTCGGCGCAGATAAAGGATGTTTTCCGTTCTGTAGCCGGACAGCCGGGCAAGTTTTTCTGTAGCCGGAACTGGCGGGTAGTCCGAGACCGGGATTGTTTGCTGGTGGAACCGCTGCCGGCAGATGGGGCTGAAGAGCCGCCTTTCCGGTTGCGGAGGGAAGAGCGGGCGTATACGGCCGACTTCCAGATTCCGCGTCAGAAGAATGTGGCTTGCTTTGATGCGGACAAACTGGAGGGAGAGGTGTGTTGCCGGAAGTGGCAGACCGGCGATGTGTTTGTGCCCTTCGGCATGAGAGGTAGGAAAAAAGTAAGCGATTATCTGACCGACCGTAAATTTTCACTCAGCCAAAAAGAACAGCAGTGGGTGCTGTGCTGCGGCAACCGCATAGCGTGGCTGGTGGGCGAGCGAACAGACAATCGCTTCCGGATAGATGAAAACACCCGGCGGGTGGTGATTTATGAAATTGTCTGAAGATCCATCATGGATACACCGGCAACTGTCTGCTGCAGATGTGCTGTTTTTTTTTATATGTAATTATCTGCTACAGAAGTGTCTGAGGTTCTTTCTGTTTTTTGAAACAATCGGCCAGCAGGGCTGCAAAGGGGGTGTCGTATACTCTGTCTTTTTGCGGGCAGATCTTCACGCAGGCGCAGCACTTGATACACTTGCTTTCGTCGGTATGCAGTTCGTCTCCCAAGGTGATGGCACCGGCGGGACAGGCTTTAGCACACGCTCCGCAATGCGTACAGGCTTTTTCGTCTCTTATCCACGGGGCACGGGGCAGGGGAGTGCCGCTTTTCCGTAGCTTGATCACCTTTCCCAAGAAGCGGAACAAGGGGAAGAAAGGTTGTTTGGGGCGCTGGATGGCACGCACATCAACGGCATACAGGTGATCGGCCTGCGTTGCTTTTTCTATTTTTTCTTGTATCTGCGCTCCGAATGTTTGAGCCAAATCGAGGTCGTGGCTGTCGGGACGTCCGGCGGCGATGGGGTACGACTCGTTGCTGTAGGAGTGTTCGCCGATAAAGGTGGCTCCTGCAATGACTTTCAAACCCTGTTTCACAGCCCACGCATCCAGTTCCATCAGTGCTTTTTCATAAGCACGGTTGCCGTAAACTACCGTCAGCACCGTGGGCGAATCGGTTCCTTTGATAGACTGTAAGCGGTTCATAGCCAGCGGTGCTACGTGTCCACCGTAGACCGGAACAGCAATGAGGGTGAGTGCCGTTGCCGGAATCACCAGGTCGGCTGCTGCTTGACGGGTAATATCGATGGGGGTTACTTTTTTTATGCCAGTTCCCCGAACAATCGCCTCTGCAACTTGTTTAGAAGTATGTGTAGGCGAGAAATAAATCACATAAGCTTCATTAATAGTCATAATCTTTTTCTTTAATGAAGCAAAGATACGCTTTTGAATGGAAAAAAATGATTGATTGTTTATGAAACCATAAAAAAAAACATTATCTTTGCCGCCGTTGATACATTCTACAGTTCAACGCAACATACCCCATATTCATATTAAAAGAAATAGAATTAGCTCGCATAAAGTAGTAGCTATAGGCTGTAATCAGATAGCCCGAATTCTGCTAAAAAATTAATAACTTACCATATTATATGTATAATATCATTCAACTAAACGACAAAGAATTGTCGGAACTTCAATCTATAGCCAAAGAGTTGGGCATCAAAAAGGCAGACTCCTTTAAGAAGGAAGACCTTGTCTACAAGATACTCGACGAACAGGCAATTGTAGGAGCTACCAAGAAAGTGGCTGCAGAAAAACTGAAAGAAGAAAGAAAGGAAGACAAAAAGAAGCGCTCTCGCACTACTTCTGCCAAGAAAGAAGAGAAAGCGGCTCCTGCTGTGAAAGAGGGAGAGGCTGCTAAAGAGACTGCTGCTCCGGCAAAGGCTAAACAGGAATCGAAAGTAGAAACAAAGGAGGGAGCTGCCGGCTCTGACGAGGAGGCTGCTCCGAAGCGCAAGGTGGGACGCCCGCGCAAGACTGCTTCGGCAAAGAAAGAGGCCGAAAACGGCAAACCGGCAGTTCAGGAGGGAACTGCAGATGAGGCTGTAAATGAGGCTGCTCCCCAGAGAGGTGATGAACCCGCTGCCAAGAATGCGGAAAGAAAAGCGGCTGCAAGCCAGTCGGAAGAATCTGTTCCGGCAGCTGCAGACAAAAAGAAAAAAGAGACACGAGTAGCCGATGATGAAAATGCACTTCTGGCTGCAATGAATGACAATGAATTTATTCCTATCGAGGACTTACCTTCAGAAAAAGTGGAACTTCCTTCAGAACTTTTTGGTAAGTTTGAAGCTACCAAGGTGGAACCTGTAAATCCCAATAACGGTGCTGCTTCTCAATCTCAGCAACCGGCTCATCAGCCTCGTCCGCGCATTGTGCGTCCGCGCGACAACAATAACAACAACGCTGCCAGCAACAATAACAACAATAATAACAATAATAATAACAACAACGGCAGCAACAATAACAACAACTCCAATTTCCAGCGGAATAACAGCCAGAACCAGCAGCGTTCGGCGATGACGCGCAACAATAATAATAACAATAACAACAACAATAACAATAATCCGTCGAACAATGGCGGTGATAATGCGCCCGTTCAGCAGGAACGCAGAGCTCCCGAGCGTGAAAAGGCTTATGAGTTTGACGATATCCTCAGCGGCGTAGGTGTGTTGGAAATCATGCAGGATGGATATGGATTCTTGCGTTCTTCTGATTACAACTACCTTTCTTCTCCCGATGATATCTATGTGTCTCAGTCGCAGATCAAGCTGTTCGGCTTGAAGACAGGGGATGTGGTAGAAGGTGTTATCCGTCCGCCGAAGGAAGGCGAAAAGTATTTCCCGCTCGTAAAGGTTTCTAAAATCAACGGCCGTGATGCAGCTTTTGTGCGCGACCGCGTTCCTTTCGAACATCTCACTCCTTTGTTCCCGGATGAGAAATTCAAACTCTGCAAAGGCGGTTATTCAGACAACCTGTCTGTCCGTATTGTCGACCTCTTTGCTCCTATCGGTAAAGGTCAGCGTGCGCTGATCGTGGCTCAGCCCAAGACCGGTAAGACGATTTTGATGAAGGATATTGCCAATGCCATTGCAGCCAACCATCCGGAAGTGTATATGATTATGCTTTTGATTGATGAACGTCCGGAGGAAGTAACCGACATGGCTCGCAGTGTGAATGCTGAAGTGATTGCTTCTACGTTCGACGAACCGGCTGAGCGCCATGTGAAGATTGCCGGCATTGTGTTGGAAAAAGCCAAACGTCTGGTGGAATGTGGACACGATGTGGTGATTTTCCTCGACTCTATTACGCGTCTGGCCCGTGCATACAACACCGTTTCTCCGGCTTCCGGCAAGGTGCTTTCGGGTGGTGTGGATGCCAATGCACTGCACAAGCCCAAGCGTTTCTTCGGTGCGGCACGTAACATTGAGAACGGCGGGTCGCTCACTATCATTGCGACAGCTTTGATTGATACAGGTTCGAAGATGGATGAGGTTATCTTTGAAGAATTCAAGGGTACGGGTAACATGGAGTTGCAGCTCGACCGCAACCTGTCCAACAAACGTATCTTCCCTGCTGTCAACATCACTGCTTCCAGCACACGCCGGGACGACTTGCTGCTCGACAAGACTACGCTCGACCGTATGTGGATTCTGCGTAAGTACTTGGCCGATATGAATCCTATTGAGGCGATGGATTTCGTGAAAGACCGTCTGGAAAAGACGAAAGATAATGATGAATTCTTGATGAGCATGAATTCTTAAAAGAACCTGAACTCATGACGATCATGAATTCATAAAAAAAACCTGGATTCTTTATAAGCAATCTGCTGAGATATACGTTTGTGTAATTGATCCAGATTGTATGATAGATAAAATTAACGGTGCATCAGTCGCGTCTTCTGAAAGCGGTTGGTGCACCGTTTGTTTTATTTTTGTGGAAATTGCTTTCATTATCGTTCAAACGGACATCAGCTTTTCACTTCCTCCCTTTTTTTTCTTATTTTTGCTCCAAATTAACTTTACTTTATTCTATCGTAACATGAAGACCTTTTATCCTTTCATGGGGCTGGCCTTTTGTGGTGTAGCAGTCCAGGCACAAGAAAAGCCGAACTTTCTGATTATTCAATGTGACCATCTCACACAGCGCGTGGTCGGAGCATACGGACATACAAAAGGTTGTACCGACCCGATTGATGAAGTGGCTTCCAGGGGAGTCGTTTTTTCCAATGCGTATGTAGGATGTCCGCTGAGTCAGCCGTCGCGTGCAGCTTTGTGGAGCGGCTTGATGCCTCACCAGACAAACGTGCGTTCCAACTCTGCGGAACCCACCAACCAGCCGCTGCCCAGCCATGTCCCTACTTTGGGAAGTGTCTTTTCGGAGAATGGCTATGATGCAGTGCATTTCGGAAAGACGCACGATATGGGTGCACTGAGAGGATTTAAACATAAAGAACCCGTGGCCAAGCCGTTTACCGATCCGGAATTTCCGGTCAACAACGACAGCTTCCTTGATGTGGGCACGTGTGAAGATGCCGTGGCTTATCTGAGCAATCCGCCGCAGCAGCCGTTTATCTGTGTGGCCGATTTTCAGAATCCTCACAACATCTGCGGCTTTGTGGGAGCCAACGAGGGCAAACAGGCGCTGTCGTTCAAGGGAGAGTTGCCGCCCTTGCCGGACAACTTTGATGTGGAAGACTGGAGCAATGTGCCGGTGCCGGTGCAGTATATCTGCTGTACACATCGCCGCATGACGCAGGCTTCTCATTGGACAGACGAGCAGTATCGGCAGTATATCGCTGCTTTTCAGCACTACACCAAGATGGTGTCCAAGCAGATTACGCAGGTGCTCGATGCGCTCTATTCCACTCCTGCGGGCAAGAATACGATTATTGTCTTTATGGCCGATCATGGCGACGGTATGGCATCACACCGCATGGTGACCAAGCATCTCAGTTTCTATGATGAGATGACCAACATTCCGTTTATCTTTGCCGGACCGGGCATCAAGCAGCAGAAAAAGCCGGTAGACCAGTTTCTGACCCAGCCTACCATCGATCTGCTGCCTACGCTGTGTGACCTGGCGGGCATTGCAACGCCGACCGATAAAGCCGGTATCAGCCTGGCGCCTACTTTGAAGGGCGATAAGCAGGAGAAGACGCATCCGTATGTCGTGTCTGAATGGCACACAGAGTATGGATATATCACGACTCCGGGGCGTATGGTGCGCGGACCGAGATATAAGTACACGCATTATCTGGAAGGCAACGGGGAGGAACTTTACGACATGAAGAAGGATCCGGGTGAAAAGGTCAACCTGGCCAAAAATCCGAAATACGCCAAGATTCTGGCCGAACACCGGGCGATGCTGGATGACTATATCGTTCGCTCCAAGGATGATTACCGCAGCCTGAAGGTGGATACCGATGCGCGCAGCCGGCAGCATGCACCGGGGTATCCTCATCATGAAGGACCCTGTGTAAGGGAATATAGACCAAGAAAATAACGATTTATGTATACCAACAAACAAATCTGGAGTGTCAGTTATCCGATACTGTTGAGCTTGCTGGCACAAAATGTAATCAATGTTACCGATACAGCTTTCCTGGGCCACGTCAATGAGGTGGCCTTGGGGGCTTCTGCTATGGGTGGACTGTTTTATATCTGTATCTTTACCATTGCGTTCGGATTCAGCACCGGTTCGCAGATCGTGATTGCCCGCCGCAATGGGGAAGGGCGCTACACGGATGTGGGTCCGGTGATGATGCAGGGTGTGATGTTTCTGTCTTTCATGGCGCTGTTGCTCTTTGGTCTGACCAAGGCATTCGGAGGAAGTATCATGAGGCTGCTTGTCTCTTCAGAGGCCATTTATGACGAAACGATGGTCTTTCTCGACTGGCGCATCTACGGCTTTTTCTTCTCCTTTGTCAATGTCATGTTCCGTGCCTTGTATATCGGCATCACCCGTACCAAGGTGTTGACCATCAATGCTGTGGTGATGGCGCTCACAAATGTGGTGCTCGACTATGTGTTGATTTTCGGTAAATGGGGATTTCCGGAGATGGGAGTCAAGGGTGCAGCCATTGCTTCTGTGCTGGCTGAGGCTTCTTCCATTCTTTTCTTCCTCATCTACACCTATTTCACGGTTGATTTGAAGAAATACGGACTGAACCGCATCCATACGTTCGACTCGGCTCTGCTGATGCGCATCCTGAGCATTTCCTGCTTCACGATGATGCAGTATTTCCTTTCCATGGGTACGTGGTTTGTCTTTTTCGTGGCTATCGAACGCCTCGGACAGCGCGAGCTGGCCATTGCCAATATCGTGCGGAGCATCTATGTGGTGATGCTGATTCCGGTCAACTCCTTGGCCACTACGGCCAACAGCCTGGTGAGCAATGTCATTGGGGCGGGAGGTGTGCATCATGTGATACCGCTCATCAACAAAATTGCCCGTTTCTCGTTTTTCATCATGCTGGGGATGGTGGCCGTTACGGCTTTGTATCCGCAGCTTCTGCTGTCGGTATATACCAGTGATCCTGTCCTGGTGGCCGACTCCATCTCTTCGGTGCATGTCATTTGCATCGCCATGCTGATTGCTTCGGTGGCGAATGTGGTGTTCAACGGCATATCCGGTACGGGCAATACGCAGGCTGCGCTGCTGCTCGAAACCATTACGATTGCCATCTACGGTTCGTACATCATTTTTATCGGCATGATTATCAAGGCGCCGGTGGAAATTTGCTTTACGATTGAGATTCTGTACTATACCCTGCTGCTGCTTACGAGTTATATTTATTTCAAAAAAGCAAAATGGCAGAATAAAAAGATATAAAATACAAGAGAATTTCGTACATTTGCAGGCTCAAAGTATTAATATGTAAATAAATAACTATGTTCGATAATTTAAGTGAAAGACTAGAACGGTCATTCAAGATTCTGAAAGGTGAGGGTAAAATCACCGAAATCAACGTGGCGGAGACGCTGAAAGATGTTCGTAAGGCACTTCTCGATGCCGACGTAAACTATAAAGTGGCTAAGAGCTTCACCGATACTGTGAAGGAAAAAGCAATCGGTCAGAATGTGCTTACAGCGGTGAAACCCAGCCAGTTGATGGTGAAGATTGTGCACGACGAGTTGACCAGCCTGATGGGTGGTGAAACAGCTGACATCAATATCGACGGTCGTCCGGCTGTTATCCTGATGTCGGGTTTGCAGGGTTCTGGTAAAACGACTTTCTCCGGTAAGCTGGCTCGCATGCTGAAAACCAAGAAGAATCGCAAGCCGTTGCTGGTTGCCTGCGACGTGTATCGTCCGGCCGCTATCGAACAGTTGCGTGTGCTGGCCGAGCAGATTGATGTGCCGATGTATTGCGAACTCGACAGCAAGAACCCGGTATTGATTGCTCAGCACGCTATTCAGGAGGCTAAAGCTAAGGGATACGACTTGGTGATTGTCGATACAGCCGGTCGTCTGGCTGTTGACGAGCAGATGATGAACGAGATTGCTGCTATCAAGGAAGCTATCAATCCGAGCGAAATTTTGTTTGTGGTCGACTCCATGACCGGTCAGGATGCGGTGAATACTGCCAAGGAATTCAACGAGCGTCTTGATTTCGACGGCGTGGTACTGACGAAGCTCGATGGTGATACCCGTGGTGGTGCGGCGCTTTCTATCCGTACGGTGGTCAACAAGCCGATTAAGTTTGTGGGTACCGGCGAAAAGCTGGAGGCTATCGACCAGTTCCACCCCGCCCGTATGGCCGACCGTATCTTGGGTATGGGTGATATCGTGTCGCTGGTAGAACGTGCTCAGGAGCAATACGACGAAGAAGAAGCCAAGCGCTTGCAGAAGAAGATTGCCAAGAACCAGTTCGACTTCAACGACTTCCTCAGCCAGATTGCCCAAATCAAGAAGATGGGTAACCTGAAAGAGTTGGCATCGATGATTCCGGGTGTGGGTAAGGCTATCAAGGATATTGACATTGATGACAATGCTTTCAAGAGCATCGAAGCGATTATCTATTCTATGACGCCGGAAGAACGTTCTCATCCGGAAATCCTGAACGGTTCTCGCCGTACGCGTATCGCTAAGGGTAGCGGAACCAGCATTCAGGAGGTGAACCGCTTGCTGAAGCAGTTTGACCAGACTCGTAAGATGATGAAGATGGTTACTGGAGGCAAGATGGGTAAGATGATGCCGAAGATGAAGCGTTGAGCAGACTGATAAGCCAAAAATAACTATTATAATCCATTTGAATTAAACTTGGTGGAAGAATCGGGCAAGTTGCTGATAAGGCAGCTATGCCCGATTTTTCTATCAGTTTTTTTGTTTCTTTTCATGCGTGTGTTTGTTTAAGTTGCCGGGGCGTTGGAGTGGCGGTGTTTATGCCCTTTTGGCGGGTAAATAAGGGCATTTGCTGTTGATTCATCGTCGTGGTTCAGATAAACCACCCGGGTGGGCCACCTGAACCACCCGGGTGAATCACTTAAACCACCGGGGTGGTTTATGCAGCGGATGCGGAGAACGGGAGGTCAGTGTGGAGTTTTATGAAGCAGATAGAATAAAAAAAACTCCCAACATCTTTTGATGAAAGGAGTTTCTTTTGAGCCTCTTGTCGGATTCGAACCAACGACCCCGAGATTACAAATCACGTGCTCTGGCCAACTGAGCTAAAGAGGCTTGTTTTTGTTTTGCGGTTGCAAAGGTACGAATATATTTTAATGCTGCAAACATTTCGGGTATTTTTTTTCAAAAAAGCGCATTTTTTTCTGAAAATGCGCTTTCAGCCCGTTTAAGCAATGGTCAGTTTGGCCAAATAATCATAGTGTTTGCCTTCTTTCACCAGTTCGGCTTTGAATCCGCATTCGGCAGCATAGAGGCTCAGTGTCTGGAAGTCCACATAAAGCCAGTCAAACGGTTCACCTTTCACCTCCTTGTATTGCATCTGAAAATCTACCTCTCCGTAATAATCGCCGGCCAGGTCGATCAGCATGCTTCCGTCTTCCTCTTCAAAGAGGTAGCGCAAATCGCTCGAATCCATAAGGATGCAGCCTCCGGGGCGCAGCAGGCGCTTCATGCGTTGGAAGAAAGCAGGCATCTGGTTCAGTGTGCCGATAATGCCCGATCCGTTCATCAGCATCAAGAGGGTGTCGAATGTTTCCGTGAAGGTCTCGTCGAAGAGATTGACGAGGCGCGCATCTTTCACCCCTCTTTGCTGCATGACTTCAACCGACAGGGGAGAGATGTCGATGGCGCAGACTTCCTTGCCCATTTCCTGCAGGGCCAGGGTGTGGCATCCGCTTCCGGCACCCACATCTAGGATGCGGCCTGTAGCCAGTTGGAGAGCCGTACGCTCCAAAAGAGGCATGGTCCGTGCGTTGCGGAACAGTTCGCTTACCGGAATCTCGTCTTCGTCAAACTGAGAAGAAAACACCCGTAGCCGGTGGGCTCTCTGATGATTGAAATAATCGGAAATGGCGGCTCCCATCGGGTCTTTTTCTGCTGATAGAATGGTTGTTGTCATAGATGCTTATGTATTGTTTTGGAGGACAAAGATAGAAAAAACGGAGAAAAGAATTATCTTTGTGGCTGAAAATGTGAATAATAATGTGAGTAATAATGTAAATGTTAAGACTGTTTATTGTATGAGTATCGAAGAGGCAATTATGGGAGGCATCGTCTTTAAAGGTAAGAAAGACAAGCCTAAGGGAGAAGAAAAAGTGAAAACGAAGGCGAAAAAGGCTACTTACATCCGCGGACAGCATGGTTCGGGCGCAGCCAAGATGAAGGCGGAGATTCGTCGGAAAAGAGCCAACAGACATAAGAATAAGTAGCCGCTTCCCGCCGCGGCATGTCCGGGGAGGGGCACCCTAATTTTGCGCAGCATAAAATGAACGGGCGTTGGGGAATGACCACTCCAGCGCATAAACAAAAAAACGGAAGGATAATGTGTTGTATAAGGAAAGCTGAATATCCGAAGTATCGTGAATATCGGGAGTATCCGAAGTATCCGAAGTATCCGAAGTATCGGGAGTATCGGAAGAATCATACGGCGTTGATGCGCTTTGTGTGCATGTGCGTGTGTGTCTTGCTGGCCGGTTGGCTGGCTGGAGGAAGTTTGCGGGCGCAGTCGCGTTTTCTGCCTGCCCATCCTCGGCTGCTGTTCACGGCCGGTGAGGAACAGCGGGTAAGGCAACTGATAGCTCATCATGAGGGAGCAGCCGGTTTGGCGGCTTACTTGAAGCATACGGCCGATTCGCTGGTCGATACGCCGCAGATTCCCTATGAACTCGACCGCTACGGGGCATTGCTGTGGACTTCCCGGGCTTATGTCTACCGGTTGGGCACTTTGTCGTTGGCCTACCGCCTCTATGGTGATAAGAAATACCTGGATGCGGCTAACCGGACACTCCTTTGGGTATGTGATTATCCCGACTGGCATCCTGAGCACTATCTAGACAATGCCGAAATGGCGACGGCGGTAGCCGTTGCCTACGACTGGCTGTATGAGGCTTTGCCGCTATCTACGCGCACCGTGGTGAAAGACTGCCTGTATCAGCGGGCGGTGAAGCGTGTGCTGCAGGAGTATGCCACGGGCGATTCCAACAGCTGGGCGAAGCGCGAGACCAACTGGAACGTGGTGTGCAACACGGGGATGCTGATGGCTGCCTTGGCGGTGGCCGAGGATTATCCGGAGGAGCTGGAGGCGGTGTTGGAGGGCAGTGCGCGCTATATGCCCCGCTGCTTGCACCATTTTGCTCCCGACGGCGTGTGCTATGAGGGGCCGGCTTACTGGGGCTATACGGCCGGCTATCTGTCGCTTTATTTGAAGGCGGTGGCCGACAACGATGAGGGCAGGGGAGGAATTGCCCGCCTGTCAGGCTTGGACCGCACGGCGCTCTACAGCAAGCGTACGCTGACTCCTTCCGGCCGTGTGTTCAACTTTGCCAATGCGGGTACCGACCCGCAAAACACGCCTGCTTATTTTTTCTTCAGCCGTTTTTATGAGCATCCCGAAGTGGCTGCCTGGTATCGCAATGAAATCAACAAGGTGATTCAGACCGACAAGCGGGTCAATCAGCTCTTCTTCCTTGCTTTGCCTTGGTATGATGAGGCGGAACCTGCCCAGGAAAACCGGCTGCCTGCGATGGAGGTGTATCACAATACCATCAATGACATCATCGTGTTCAACGGCAATCGGCAGAAGAAGGGGGCTGTGTTTCTCATTGCTAAGGGCGGAGAGCCGATGCAGGCTCATCAGCAGCTCGATTGCGGTACGTTTCTGATAGAGAGCGAGGGAGTGTGCTGGACCGAAGATATGGGAGCCGATGATTATGCATTGCCCGGCTTTTGGGATTATAAACCTGCCGGACAGCGTTGGCATTATTTCCGCAATACGAATCTGGCGCACAACACGCTCAGTATCGACAGGAAAATCCAGTATTCGGCAGGAGAGGCCTTTGTGTGTGAAGAAGATCCGCAATCGTCCACTCCTTCGGTGAAGCTGGATATGACTTCCTTATATAAAGAGCAGGCTTCTGCCGTCTTCCGTACGTTTACGCTGACAGACGACTGCACCATGGAAGTGGAGGATGAGGTGAAGCTCGTTCATCCTTCGTCGGTGGTTTCGTGGATGGCCACTACCTGTGCAGAAGTGGAAGTGAATGGGAATGAGGCGCATCTAATGCAGGACGGCAAGCATTTCTATCTGACGATTGTATCGCCTGCCGATGCTGTGTTTGAAACGTATCCGGCAGCCAACTGGGACAAGCGAGAGCGTCCGATCAGCGGTTTTACGATGCTGGAGGCTAAATGTAGATGGGCCGACGGGCACGGAAAGATTGTGGTGAAAATGAGTAGCCGGAAAAAATAAAATCGTTTCCCGTTATTGGAACTGCAGTAAAACTGGAATTGAACTGCACAAAGCTAGAATTTGAACTGCAGCAAAACTGGAATTGAAAATAAGAGCAAGAATTAGAAATAAAAAAATCCACTCTTGACAAATTAAGTTCAGAGTGGATTTTTCTTTTAATCAAACTTTCTTTTGATTGAACTAATTTTTTTGATCAAACTTTTTCTTGATCAAACTTTCTTTTTTATCGGGCTGTTCCGATTATCGAGCTGTTCCGTTTTAGTAGGTTTTTCTGTTTTAGTGAACTTTTCTTTTATCAGCGAATTGCTCTCTTTGTCAGCTAACTTGGCAGCTCAATTTATTTTTTTCATCAGCAGTTTGATGATTTCGCCTACATACGTACGGGGTTGTCCGGCCTGGGGAGTGGCTCCAGCAGGCAACTTCTTACATTCTATGATTACCAGCGGTTCGCTGTTAGGCTGTTTTGAATCGTACAGTTTCAGTTTGTAGCTGTCGGCTTTTTCGATAGCTTCATAAGGCTGTTCGGCAGAAAGCGTGCAGTAGGCCACGGCTTTACCCGACTGATAACCCAGTGCACCACCGGCGTTGGCCGTCATGTTGGTCATGTTGAAAGCATCCTTTCCGATGCTGATTACCAGCGTGCTGCTGCCCATGAGTGCATATACATTACCCGGAATCTGCTTCAAGTCCACTTCAATATATGCAGGCATTTCAGCAGAAACCTTGTTCTTTTGCGCAGCGCTCACTTGTGTATTGCTCACTTGTGTATTGTTTGCATTGTTTGCATTGTTCACCTGTTGGGCAGGCTCTGCTGCAGCCACCTTCACTTCAGTTTGCTTGTTGGCAGCACCGATTACAATCGGACCGGCAGCTGTAACATAGTCGGGCACCAGTTTTTCTTCCTCCTCTTTCTTCTTTTTCTTGCTTTCCACTCTCGGACGGGTATCTTTCGCTCCGAAGGCCACCGCTACATCCATGAACGCATCATCGGCAAAGTCCACCGTATTTCTGCGCCATTTAGCCAGTCCGCGGATCAGTTTTGTTTTGGCCTTGTTCAGTGCATATTTGTCTGTAATCCATTCTTCAGCCTTGTATTTTTCCGTTTCGCGATACGTAAAGCGGATTTTCTCCAGTTCCACCAGGCAGCTTCCTGTCTTGGCAGTAACTGTCAGCTGATAATTGATAAGCGTGCGGTCCAGCGAGAGGGCACTGGAGCTGAAAACAATCCACTCTTCGCCGATGCCGGCAATCGTGCCCTGTTCCTTGTTGGTGTAGACCACGCGGCTGTTTGTGTTGCCGTTTTCTTTCAGTCGTTCGGTCATCCACTGCATGAGGGTGTTGTAGATTTCCTCCCGGCTCATTCCCGGAATCTGGAATTCTTTTGAAAACACCACTTTTCCATCTACTTCGGGCACGGCTCCTGCAAGATATCTGGAGTCATCTCTTTTTTCTTTGGCTGTTTCTGCTTTCATCGCCATGGGCAAGGCCAGGAGCAGAGCAAGAAACAGAATTGTCAGTTTATTCATAATAATAAATGTGTTTATAGATAAATTCTTTATAATAAATGTATTTACAGATAAATACCTTTTGGGCATGTGCTGTTGGATAATTCCACATGTATAGGCGCAAATATAGCAGTTTTTTTTATTCTATGCTTTGCAGATAGGTCAATATTACATAAATCGCTCTTTCTATCCTTAAAAATGAAGAAACATGCATACTCATTTCAGCATGTTAGGTTTTGAACCGCCCCCGTTTTGCCTCTCATCCATGCAGCAGCATCGTATCAGTCTATATATTGCGGCAACGTATCAGTCTATATATTAATGTATGCTGATAGATTGTTTCAAGAGAAACTATTTATTTTTTCAATTAAAATAATGCATAAAAACGGGTAAAAAGGGTTTTAAATGAAAATTTCTGCACAAATAATTAGCGCGTGTGCAATTTTGTTGTACCTTTGTGCCCGAATTATTAAAAAGTGTTTTAGATGAGAAAAATTTCATTGATTGGATTGGTGATGTTAATCGTTTCAATTCCAACTTTTGCTGGTGATTATTTAACAAATACCAATCAACATGCTGCCTATTTGCGCATGGTTGCGCGTGGCGCTTCTATTGATGTAGACGGTGTATATTACAATCCTGCCGGTTTGGCATTCCTTCCGAAAGACGGTGTTCAGCTTTCTCTGACCGTACAAAGTGCTTTCCAGAAACGTATGATTGATGCTACAAGTTCGCTGTGGACTATGGACGGCAAAAACTCTACCCGCAACTATGAAGGTAAGGCTTCTGCTCCGGTGATTCCTTCTTTCCATGGTGTGTGGAAAACAGGCAAATGGGCTGTATCGGGTGCCTTCTCTATTACCGGCGGTGGCGGTAAAGCCTCTTTCGACCGCGGTCTTCCGATGTTTGATGCAGGAGCTATCGGCATGGTAACGAAAGAAAGCATGGGTCTTTTGAAACCTTCCATGTATAATATCAATTCAGCTATGGAAGGTCGTCAGTATATTTTCGGTGCCCAACTGGGGTTGAGCCGTAAGATCAACGACCATATCGCCGTATATGTGGGTGCACGTATGAATTATTTCACTGGCGGTTACAAGGGTTTCTTGAACATTTCGCTGAAAGACGGAGTGGCCGACAAGCTGGTGCAGGGCATGATTGGACAGCTGGTACAAGGCGGTATGCCATTGGAGCAGGCTCAACAAGTGGTTTCTCAGAAAGCAGGAGAAATGATGAAGAAACTGGATGATTCAAAAATCGATTTGGACTGCGACCAGACCGGTTGGGGATTGACTCCTATCTTGGGTGTAGACGTGAAGTTCGGCAAGTTGAACTTGGCTGCCAAATATGAATTCAAAGCCAATATGAACATTGAGAACGATACTCGTACGCTGAACTATCCACAAGGTGCAGAGCCTTTCATGGCTCCGTTTAAGGATGGTGTAAACACTCCGAGCGATATTCCGGCTTTCTTTTCTGTAGCTGCCGGCTATGAGTTTTTGCCTTGCCTGCGTGCATCGGTAGAGTACCACTTCTTCGACGATAAGCATGCCGGTATGGCTGGAGGCAAGGAAAACTACCTCAAGCACGGCACACACGAATACCTGGCAGGTGTAGAATGGGACATCGATAAGTTCATGACTGTCAGCGGTGGTTTCCAGAAAACCAACTACGGATTGAGCGATGAGTTCCAAGGTGATACAAGCTTCTCTTGCGACTCTTACTCACTGGGCTTCGGTGCTCGCCTGAACCTGACGAAAGCGCTGAGCGTGGATGTGGCTTATTTCTGGTCGAAATATAGCGATTATACGAAGGAACAGCCGCGTAAGGATATGCTTGCTTCAATGAAACTGCCCGTGGATGGCGATCAGGATGTATATAGCCGCACAAACAAGGTGTTTGGTGTAAGTGTGAATTACAAATTTTAATTGGTGGAACTTTTTGAGCGTTCGAAAACTCCATAGCTCAATTATAACGTTAGTAATGTAATTGGAAAGGGAGGTAGTGGCTTAGGCTGCTATCTCCCTTTTCTTATCATTACAATTGATGAATTGACTCTTTTATCATTAATGAACAACTCTTTAAATATGATTAATGGCTGATTCTTACCATTATAATTAATAAAAGACTCTTTCTGATTCAAAGTCTTTCTGATTCAAAGTCTTTCTGATTCAACAACTTTTTTTATTCAAAGTCTTTCTGATTCAAAGTCTTTCTGATTTATCCGTTTATTGTTTTTATCTGTTTTTAGTTTTTATCCGTTTATAGTTTTTAGCTTCATCCGTTCCGCTTCAGTTGTCAGAAAGAATACTGCACCAGCAGATTGATTCGGTTGGCATGGCGGGTGCGGTACTGGAAGTCAGCCCGCCATCCGCGCAAGTATTCCACTCCCACCTGCAGATTGCTGTTGATGTTGCAGAAGGCATTGGTGGCCAGATACTGCCCTTTCCGGTAGGCGAGTGGCTGGGTGCTTGGATATCCGTTTTCGCTGTAGAGGCGGCAGAGGCTGTAGGTGGCCGACACGAAGAATGCCGGACAGAAGTTGTACTGTGCACTGGCATACCACCCCAGCATCGGCAACGTCTGCATCTTTCCTTCTTCCTGCGGATGGGGCACAGCATCTGCATTCAGACAGCTGATGTCGCCCAAAAACGAGCCGATGCCCCGTCCGTAGTTGAACTGACCGTACATCTGCAGCTGCGGTGTGAGGTGAAAGGTCGTAGAAGCCTGCACGCCGAATCCTGTGAGGTTACAGGCCTTTTCAGACACCCGGTTCTGATACGTGAGATTGCGCAAGATACCTCCCAGCTTCACATGATTTCCTCCGTTCCAACTGTACCCCGCCGACAGGGCAAAGTCAGGCATTCGCTGCGTGTTCACCGCCGTATAGCTGTCCGTTGTCGCATTTATCTGTGGCATCTCCATTGATACCCCTATCTTCCAGTGCTTCACCTTGTCGAATACATAGCTCAGCTGCGTGGTGCGGTAGAACACCGATCCGTTCGGTCCGGCAAAGTCGATGGTAGGAGGGAGGGCCGCTGCATCCGTGAACAGACCATAATTATAACCGATGGTAAAGCCTAAAAACTGGATGTACGCATTGTGCAGCTTGAACGCGCGGCCAGTGCCCCGGAAATTTCCGGCTGTATACACCACGAAGTCGCCCAAATGCCGGGTGTGTCCCACCAGCTTGAGGAAAAGCGTAGAAGTGGTGGCATCCATCTGAAACTGCCGCCGGGCAAAGTCGGCCTTATCCCCCTGCGAAATCAGCGCCGGATAGAAATCGATGTTTCTCACGATGCCGTTCCAGTCATATTCGGCCGTAGTCCGCACATAGCCGCCCAGTCCTAAGGCAAACTTTCCCTTTTGGTCGGTCAGCAGAAAGCGAGGCGCCTTCGGATCGTGAAAACGCATCTGTTCGCGGTTGTTCATAATGTTGATAATCGTACCGTTTCCCTGTTCGCTCGAAATGAAGAAGATGGAATTGGGCTCATCAATTACTACTTTTTGTGCCCGGCTGCTGTCCGGATATGCGAACAGAGTCAGCAGCAGAGCCGCCCGAAATAAGATTTTTTTCATTACATTCAAAGTTTAGGTTATGTTAAGTGAGTTTCGGATATCGAGTGATGTTGTCCCCCAAAACAAATCAAAAGCGGAAAAGTTGCCCGATTCTTTCTTTTAACACCTCTTTCTTTCCCCTTCTTTCTTTTCCGTCTTTCTTCTTTCCTCTTTTCCCCTTCTCCTTCTTTTTCCTTTTCTATTTTTCTTCTTTCCCTTCTTTCTCCTTTGGTCTTACTGTTAAAAAACAGCTCATCAGCAGCATCCGGTTGGATAAGTCAAACTTTTCTGCTATCTTTGCCGCCCAAATTAAAAACATGTGATGCCGTGAATAGCGGTCGTGTATTCTAGAACACCACGTAAAAAACAGGAGTAATGAAAGAAAAAGTATCTGTACCCTTTATGCTGCTGGGCATTTTGTTCAATGTCTGTCTGATAGCAGCCAACCTTCTCGAAACCAAAGTTATCCAACTGGGCAGCCTCACGGTTACTGCCGGATTGCTGGTTTTCCCCATATCCTATATCATCAACGACTGCATTGCCGAAGTGTGGGGATTCAAGAAAGCCCGTCTCATCATCTGGAGCGGTTTTGTGATGAACTTCTTCGTAGTCAGCCTCGGGCTGATAGCTGTAGCCCTGCCTGCCGCCCCCTTTTGGGATGGAGAAGAGCATTTCGACTTCGTCTTCGGTATGGCTCCCCGCATCGTAGCCGCCAGTCTGATGGCCTTTCTGGTGGGGTCATTCCTCAATGCTTATGTCATGAGCAAAATGAAAGTGGCCAGCGGGGGCCGTCATTTTTCCGCCCGCGCCATCCTCTCCACTGTGGTAGGGGAGACGGCCGACTCGCTCATCTTCTTTCCCGTAGCCTTTGGGGGCATCATTGCATGGAAAGAACTGCTGATGATGATGGGCATCCAGATTGTGATGAAATCGATGTATGAGGTCATCATCCTGCCCGTTACCATCCGAGTAGTGGGTGTCATCAAGCGCATCGACGGCAGCGATGTTTACGATACAGCCATCTCATATAAAGTATGGAAGGTGAAGGAAATCTAAGAATCCTACATTCAGAATCCTACACCCTACATTCAGAATCCAACATTTAGAATCCTGCATTTAAAATCGTAAATCGTAAATTCTCAATTCTAAAATATAATCAGTATGAACAGAGAAACAGCTTTGGTTGTGTTCAGTGGTGGACAAGATTCCACCACCTGCCTTTTTTGGGCCAAACGTCAGTTTAAGAAAGTAGTAGCCTTGAGTTTTCTGTACGGACAGAAGCATCAGAAGGAAGTGGAACTGGCCCGCGAGATTGCCCGCAAGGCCGAAGTGGAGTTTGACGTGATGGATGTGTCTTTTATCGGACAGCTGGGCCGCAATTCGCTCACCGATTCCACCCTCACGATGGACGAAACGAAGCCGGCCGACAGTGTGCCCAATACCTTTGTGCCCGGTCGTAACCTCTTTTTCCTGAGCATCGCTGCCGTGTATGCCCGCGAACGGGGCATCAACCATCTCGTTACCGGTGTGTCTCAGACCGATTTCAGCGGCTATCCCGACTGCCGCGACAATTTCATCAAGTCGCTGAATGTGACGTTGAACCTTGCCATGGATGAGCAGTTTGTTATCCACACTCCGCTGATGTGGATTGATAAGGCCGAAACGTGGGCGCTGGCCGATGAGCTCGGAGTGCTCGACCTCGTGCGTCATGAAACCTTGACGTGCTACAACGGCATTCAAGGAGATGGTTGTGGACATTGCCCTGCCTGCACGCTTCGCCGCGAAGGACTGGAGAAGTACCTGCAGAGCAAAGCCAACTGATCATAAGAACAGATTTTCAGAAATAGAACGAGAATTGTTTTTCAGAAATATCATAAGAATTGTTTTTCTGAAACAGACCGAGAATTGTTTTTTCTGAAACAGACCGAGAACTGTTTTAGAAACAGTATAAATCACTGTTTTCTGAAAGCAGCATAAGAATCGTTTGCAAAAACTAAAAAATAAATAAACAAAGAGAATGACTGAATTAAAAGACCAACTCTCCCTTCTGGGAAGAAAGACGGAGTATAAGCAAGATTATGCTCCCGAAGTGCTGGAGGCGTTCGACAACAAGCATCCTGAAAACGACTACTGGGTGCGCTTCAACTGCCCCGAGTTTACGAGCCTGTGTCCCATTACCGGACAGCCCGACTTTGCTGAAATCCGTATCAGCTACATCCCCGATGTCAAGATGGTGGAAAGCAAGAGTCTGAAACTCTATCTTTTCAGCTTCCGCAATCACGGAGCCTTTCATGAAGACTGCGTCAATATCATCATGAAAGACCTCATCCGCTTGATGAATCCCAAATACATTGAAGTAACCGGCCTGTTCACTCCCCGCGGCGGCATTTCCATTTATCCCTATGCCAATTACGGACGTCCGGGCACCCGGTTCGAGCAGCTCGCTATGCAGCGTCTTGCTTCGCACGAATAAGACTTTGCACGAATAAGACTTTGCGCGAATATATATGTGTGTAGTTCCTTCCCACGTGAGAGGGACTCTTGAAAAGAAAAAAGGATTCCAGCCGATTATTTTTATCCAATCGTTGGAATCCCTTTCTATTTCTCTTCCTTCCTTCCTTCCTTTCTTTCTTTCTTTCTCTTTCTTCTTTAGCAGCTGTAAGTGAGCGGATACAGCCGACCGGCATTTTTTTTTATGAAAGGATGCTGTAGTCTATTTTGCAAAACAATTACAGTAAGAAACCGCAATAATCTGTTTTTCAACAAAACTTACTTAGAGAAAGAAAAAAGGAATGATTCAATCCTACTGCTTATCTGAGATTCTTTTCCCCTTTTTGGAAAAAGGAATCACTTCATTTTCTGAAAACATATAAATCACGTTCAGCTTTTGGTTGGGAATGAGAGTGTGCTTCAAATCATCTGTAGCGGCTGCATCGAAACGAGAGTCCACTTCCGCCCGTTCACTTTTGAAACACACACGGTCGTACTTGCATGGGATTAGCAATTTACCTTTTTCATTTACACATCCCCATTTGCCTTTTTTTTGCACAAACGTAATGTCTTCCCAGAAAGGATACATCAAATCATATTCGCAGTCAATGACCACCTCACCCCGCGAGTTCACAGCTCCCCACTTGCCATCTGAAGAAGCAAAACTTTTACCTACCGGCCGAAATTCAGTCCCGTTATTCACTATCGACAGTTTATTTTCAATAGGGAAAATAATCCCATACTGTGGTGTGATTTTCTTACCCTTTTTATTGATCAGCCACGATGGGCAGGCCGTAAACATCGGTATTTTGTCTTTATCAGTCTTGTTTTTTACAACTGCCACACTCTCATCAAATCCGAATTCTCCAAAAGAACTCACCCAATCATATTCAGATGGAATCTGTATTTTCCCTTCGGCTGTGATAAACCCCCATTTTCCGTCCTCCTTCACAGCAGCCAGTCCGTTGCTGAATTGTCTGCCGTCTTGAAAATATTTTCTGAAGTGCAGACCATCGTATTTATCAGCATAGTACACCTCCTGACTACCGCGCATGGACCTGTTCATAAACAAGGCTGTTTCTTGCGTTCTGCATGAAGTGAAGATAAAAGCAGGAAGCATGACCAGCCAGGGACATAGAATACATTTTATTTTGTTTTTCATAAGATATGTAATGTTTTTAATGTATACATTTGCTGTTATTTGACCGACAGATTAAATCGTACGTATTCAAATTCATCTATATTGTTATTACATGAGGCAATGATAAAACATATTGATATGGCTAAAAATGAATATAAGTTTTTCATATTACCGAATATTAAAGTGTTGAACAATATGTGACTAAAAACATAGTCACCTCCAATAGAAGAAAATTGGTTGATTTTATATTTCCATCGGCGTTAAATTTAAAAGTGTGAAGCTAAAATGAATTAATTCGTCGTAATATTAAAAAATATGTGGAAAATAAAAGATTTAACTAGTTAAAAAGTGTTATTAGTATGATAAGTTTTTGAATTTAGATGAGCGCTTCGAAAAACGCTCATCTATTCATGATGATACGGCCCTCCGGCAAGAATCGTCATGGCCCGGTAGATCTGCTCCACGAAGATGAGGCGGATCATCTGATGCGAAAACGTCATCTTCGACATCGAAATCTTTTCATGAGCCGCCCGGTACACCTTCTCCGAAAAGCCGTAAGGGCCGCCGATGATGAACACCAGGCGCTTGTTGACCGTATTCATCTTCCGCTTCATGTAGTCGGCAAACTCCACCGAGCGCATCTCCTTGCCGTGCTCGTCGAGCAGCACCACCACATCCCCCGGCTGGAGCGCTTTCAGAATCAGCTCCCCTTCCTTTTCTTTCTGCACCTCCTCCGAGAGGCTCTTCGTATTCTTCAGCTCCGGAATCACCTCCATGTCGAACCCGATATAGCGTTTGGTACGGGTCACATAGTCATTGATAGCCGTAATGTAATGTTGTTCCACGGTGCGTCCCACCACGAGTAAAGTAGTCTTCATAAGAAATCTATTTTAAATAGGGATTCATTTCAATTTATTTCATTCGGAGCACAAAAATAGACAAATTTTATGGAATTCTGCAATATTTGCTTACCTTTGCCTATCATTAGTTGGCAGTATAAGTCTTTATACTTCAACTTAAAAAGATTGCGAATATGAAAAAACGAATGCTTGCAGGAATCGTTGCACTGCTTCTCTGTATCCCTCTTGTCCTGGCACAGGAGATACCCGAGGACGTAGTGTCGGCATTCAGCGCAGGAAAGGCAGCAGATCTGGCCCGGTATTTCGGAGATAAGGTGACGCTGGTTTTCCAGGGCAACTCCCGCCAGATGGACAAGCAGAAAGCTACTGCCGCCCTGCAGGAGTTCTTTGCAAAGAAGAAAGTAAAAGGGTTCAGTGTGAACCATCAGGGCCGGCGCGACGAGTCGAGCTTCCTCATCGGCACGCTGAACACACAGCAGGAAAAATTCCGCGTGAATTGTTTCCTGAGGAGAGTGCAGGATAAATGTTTAATACATCAAATAAGGATTGATAAAATCAACGAATAATGAGTAAAGAAAAAGAACTGATCGACAAACTGATCGATCTTGCTTTTGCAGAAGATATAGGTGATGGTGACCACACCACCCTTTCGTGTATTCCCGCCACAGCGATGGGCAAGTCTAAACTGCTGATCAAGGAAGCCGGTGTGCTGGCCGGCATCGAAGTGGCCAAGGAGATTTTCCACCGTTTCGACCCCACCATGCAGGTGGAAGTGCTCATCGAAGACGGGGCTGAGGTGAAACCCGGCGACGTGGCCATGGTAGTGGAGGGCAAAGTGCAGTCATTGCTTCAGACAGAGCGTCTGATGCTCAACGTGATGCAGCGCATGAGCGGCATCGCCACGATGACACGCAAGTATGTGAAACAGCTCGAAGGCACCCGCACCCGTGTGCTCGATACCCGCAAGACCACTCCGGGTATGCGTATCCTCGAAAAGATGGCGGTGAAGATCGGCGGCGGCGTGAACCACCGCATCGGTCTGTTCGACATGATTCTGCTCAAGGACAACCACGTGGACTTTGCCGGAGGTATCGACAAGGCCATTACCCGTGCCAAGGACTACTGCCGTGAAAAGGGCAAAGACCTCAAGATTGAAATCGAGGTGCGCAGCTTCGACGAACTGCAGCAGGTGCTCTCTCTGGGTGGTGTAGACCGTATCATGTTCGACAACTTTACACCTGAAATGACCCGCAAGGCAGTGGAAATGGTGGGCGGACGCTACGAGACCGAATCATCGGGCGGCATCACCTTCGACACGCTGCGCGACTATGCCGAATGTGGCGTAGACTTCATCTCTGTGGGTGCGCTCACTCACTCGGTGAAGGGACTGGATATGAGCTTTAAAGCTTGTTGATTTATTTATATTGAGATTCACCCCAGCGGGAGACACTTTCTCGTCTGGGGTGAATTACTTTATTCTTTAACTTCTTTTAGCAGTACGCATGGCCGCATTTCTGCAGTCATCACGTCTGACAGATAAAAGGGTTTGCTTTGCTCAGATGAAAAGAGTATTTTGCTCAGACAAAAAGAGTATTTTGCTCAGATGAAGAGCTCGCTTTGCTCAGACAGAAGGGCTTGCCTTGCTCAGATAGAAAAGAAATTCGCAGCCCGCGCAGGTGGGCGGAGTGGCCACCGTGCTCACCCGGCGCCCCACGGATCTGAATTTGCTTTGCGGACTCCGCATGACCTATTAATACCTTTATAGCAATATAGCAATGATGAAAAATACTTTGATACTATCCGCTTTGCTGCTCTCCCTGATGATGTTCGTCGGCGGATGCAGCCACGTAGAAATGGATTACACCAATCCCGACGTGGACCTTTTTGTGAAGCAGCTCAAGGCTGGCACCTACAACGTGAAAAATGAGAAAGGGGTGGTGGTGGTTCCTCTTTTCGAGGAAAAACACATCCCTCAGCTGCTCGGCTATGCCGACGACCTCAGCATCATCCCCTCTTTCCCTACAGTCTACACGGCCGGCAACGGTAAAATCCGTCTGGGCGAATGCATGCTCTGGATTGTAGAGTCCATCCGGCAGGGCACGGCTCCGTCCATGGGCTGCAAGATGGTGCTGGCAGGAGCCGAGAATTACGAACCTATCTACTTCCTCACCGACGAGGAGGTGCTCGATGCCGTGGCGCTTTACCGCGGATGGTGGGAGGAACGGAAACTGCCCCGCACCCGCTGGACCATCGACCCTTGTCATGACAATCCGCTCTGCGGCTCCGGCTATCGCTGGTGGTAGGGGCTCCGGCTGCTCTTATTTTATCCTTTTTTTCGCAGGCTTATGAACAGAATAACTTCTCTATTCGGAATCCGATACCCCATTATTCAGGGAGGGATGGTGTGGTGCAGCGGCTGGCATCTTGCCGCTGCGGTGAGCAATGCAGGCGGACTGGGTCTGCTGGGTGCAGGCTCCATGCATCCTGACACCCTGCGCCATCACATCCGTCAGTGCAAGGCAGCCACGCCTTTTCCCTTCGGCGTGAACGTGCCGCTCATCTATCCGCAGGTGGAAGAAATAATGCAGCTCTTAGTGGAGGAGCAGGTGAAGATTGTGTTTACCTCGGCCGGCAATCCCAAGACGTGGACTCCCTGGCTCAAAGAGCACGGCATCACCGTGGTGCATGTCGTTTCCTCTTCCCGCTTTGCCGTGAAATGCCAGGAAGCCGGTGTGGATGCCGTGGTGGCCGAAGGCTTCGAAGCGGGCGGACACAACGGGCGGGAAGAAACCACCACCTTCTGTCTGCTGCCCGGCGTGCGCTCGGCTGTGGCGCTTCCTCTCATAGCTGCTGGCGGCATCGCCACGGGCGAAGGCATACTGGCTGCCATGGCGCTGGGAGCTGAGGGAGTGCAGATAGGCACCCGCTTTGCTTTGACGCAGGAGAGCTCTGCCAGCACTCCGTTCAAGGAGCGCTGTCTGCGCTTGGGAGAGGGCGACACGAAGCTTCTTCTCAAGAAACTGGTGCCCACCCGGCTGGTGAAAAACTCCTTCCGTGATGCTGTGGAGGCGGCCGAAGACCGCGGTGCTGCCGTGGAAGAACTGAAGACGCTCTTGGGCAGGGGACGTGCTAAGAAGGGTATTTTTGAGGGAGATCTGGACGAAGGTGAGCTGGAGATAGGGCAGGCGGCTGCGCTTGTCCACCGCTTGCAGCCCGTGAGCGAAGTGATGGCCGAGCTCGTATCTTCATTCGAAGAAGCTGCCCGGCGCACTTATCGTTGGGATTGAATCCGGATTTTGCAACTGACACAACTGTCACAACTGATTGGGATGAATACTGCTGCCATGCTGAATACAGCTGATTGGGATGAATGCAGCTGATTGGGATGAATGCAGCTTTGGTGCTGGATGCAGCTGATTGGGCTGGATACAGCTTTGGGGCTGGATGCAGCATCCATAGAAAGGCTGGTGGATTGGAAAAAACTGAAACAGTGTTGTAATATCCGGATGTATTTCCTGTTCTTTTAGTTTTTGATTAACAAGAATTAAGACTCAGATTTGCGCTGCTCAGCATTATAACCTTTATATTTGCAGTGCAAATCAGGTTTATACCTGAGGGGAAATTACATTACCTCGGCAATTCGACATGGCTCCGGCTGTGGTTGAAAGTAATGGGACGGCTCTTTTCTCCTTAAAATTACATGTTAGTAAGTACTGCGTCCCGTCTTGCAGGAATGATTAACAAGACTTCTTCCTTGAAAGAAGTCCTATGCAATTATTCTATGGCAAGTACAGTTGTTTTAAATCATATATTGTATACATCGTTGGCTGCATTTAGCCGCCGGATTAGCCTGTCAATAGCAGGTTGTCTGCATCCTTTATCACGGCAAGTTCACACCTGCAGTGTGTTTCATTCTATCTGTAGCTTTCGTATGTTCATGTGGGAGAAATCATTATTGGGGAGAATATAGCAGGGAAAAAACGTCACAAAATAAATATAAAGTTAGGGATTTTTGTTTGTAATCGAAATGCTCGAATGTAATCAGAATTTGCATGAGTGCATAGGGGGGGAAGTTGCACGGGGGAAAAAAGTTGCACAAGGGGAAGTTGCACAGGGGGATTTTTTTATTATAATACTTTGTTATATTTGTAGTGCATATTGTATGATATGTTTGATTCATTGTTGAGGCAAGTAGAAATATGTAACCTTTGCAGGTTATTATGATTTAGATGCTGGGAATGGAGAATTCACTTTTTATTTTAAGACTATGGACTATATTTTTATTGCGGCTATCTATTTGCTGAATATAGCTGTATTATATCATATAATTACATCTTGCGATACCACTTTTATGAAAGTGATTTATTCGTTGCTGGTTTTTCTTATTCCGATTATAGGAATTGCAGTTTTTTACTTTATAAAACATGTCTTGAATCGGGACAGAAGAAATCTTTAAGAATTAAGTCAACGGGTTCATAACGTGTTTATGGAAGTATCTGTTACAAAGCAAATTCGTAATTTTAAAAAATAGTGCGTATGAGAAATTGTATTTTTTCCATTTTAGCTTTGGGTTTTCCAAAGTGAATAGGAATTGGCTGACTGAACGGGAAACTGGCGCAGGCTGTAGGGGTAAAAAAATAGGGTAAAAAAATAAGGTATTGAAAACCGGCGGATGGAGTTTCAATACCTTATTTTTTGTTTTTAATCAAAGAGGCTTTCCGGCTTTTCTCTGCCGGATGCTTTTCAGTTCAGCAAGCCCGGGTTGGCTTCGATGGCAGCCTGCGGGATGCGCAGCGTATAGCGGGCATCGTCCTGCTCCAACACATAGCGTTTGTCCTTCACCGTCTTTTCGATGCGCCCACGGGTGGTGCGGCGCAAGTCGAACCAGCGGTGGCCTTCCACGGCCAGTTCGCGGGCGCGCTCGCTGAGGATTTCGGTGAGCAGGGCATCAGCCGAGAGCTGCTCCACCGTTTTCTTCTTTGCTGCATAGCCTGCGGCAGTGTAGCGCTTCTCCATCAGCTGCAGCAGTCGCTGGCGGGCAGCGGGCAGCCGGTTCAGGCGGGCAGCAGCTTCGGCAGCCGTGAGGTAGAGCTCGCCGGTGCGGAAGGTGCACTTCTGCTCGGCTTTGCCGCTCTTGATGGAGATGGTGTGGCCTTCTTCGCTCCGGGTGAAGTACTTGCCCAGACGCAGGTCGGCACCGGCATCGTAGGTAGCGATAAAGGCCGGAGTGAGGATCAGAGCCGAGGTAACGTCATCGTTGAACAGCTCGTAGGCGGTGATCATCTCTGCCGAACGGTAATCGCACGGCAGCTTGCAGTCTTTCTTGTTCAGGTCTTCCAGCGCCGGTTGCTGGGCCAGCACCCGTTCGGCTGCGTTGTAGGCTTCTTCCCACTGGCCCATGTACAGGCGCACGCGGGCTTCCATGGCATCTACTGCGCGGGCAGAGAAGCGGTAGCGGTAGGGCTCTTCCCACTGCTGGCGGTTCATGAGGGCGCGTGCCTGCTCGATGTCGCTGAGAATGGTGCTGTACACCTCACTCACGGTGCTGCGCACGGGCACTTCTTCGAGGTCGAGGCTGAGCTTCACGGGCACCGCTTTCGTGTCGGGAGCGCCCGGCTTGGTGTACGGCTGGCCGTAAAGGTTGACCAGTGTGAAGTGCATGTAGGCTCTCAGCAGGTGGGCTTCTCCCATCAGCTGGTGGATGTCGTCCAGGCTGCCTTCCGTCATCTTTTCGCCTTTGTCGATGATGGCATTGGCATAGAAGATGTTGGTGTAGTATTTGTCCCAGGTAAACTCGCGGGTACCTGCCTTGGGATGGAGGTCGTTCCAGATCTCAATCTCCCCGTAGGTGTTGAATGAGGTGGTGCTCGAAGGGTTCACTTGTGCCAGGTCGGTGCGCAGCTCGGTCACAGCCTTGTCCATCAGCTTGGTGTCATACACCGTGGTGAGCAGGGCGCGGTGTTCGGCCAGCGAGTTGGGAATCACCTTTCCCACAGGCTGGATGTCGAGATAGCTGTCGCACGAGGCCAGCATCAGGCTTCCTGCTATCAGCATGCCTGCCATCAGCTTTCCTATTTTAGTTCTATTTTTCATTTTCTTCATTTTCTTTTTCTACCTTAATTTATTGTTTAATGGGGGCCTTTTCAAACTCGTTTGGACCCCTTCCTCTGCCTCTTAGAAATTGAGGCTGAGATTGAACGTAACCGACTTCGGAACGGGCGTGGAGTAGAGGTTGCTCATCGACTCCGGGTCCATGTAGTTCTTGTAGCTGGAGCCGAACACCAGCAGGTTACGTCCCTCGATGCCCACGGTAGCACTGCCGATGTGCAGCGACTGCAGCCACTGGGACGGCAGACGGTAGGCCAGGCGCACGTTCTGCAGGCGCACGTAGCTCAGACGGCGTGTCCAGATATCGAGCGACTTGTAGATGTCGCGGCGGGTGCTGAACAGGTAATAGTCGGCCGGGTTGGTGTTGTAGGTGGCCAGCGCCGGCAGCGAGCCGTTTTTGTTGGCAGGCGTCCAGCGGTTCAGCACGTCGCGGTTCATGTTGATGCCCGGGTCGAGGTCGGAAACCAGATACGAAGGCGTGGTCTGCACGTGTGCCCCCAGCGTGTAGCTGAAGTTCACGTTCAGCTCCCAGCCCCGGTAGTTGAACGTATTCATCAGTCCGCCCGTGTAGGGAGCATCCGTGGTGCCCGCATAGCGGTAGAAATTGCGTATTTCCTCCGTGGAAGCCCCGATGGAATAGATGCCGTCGAGGTTGCCGCTGGGCTGCATGCGGAACAGCTCGTCCACGGTTACCGCCCGGCCGTCCTTGTCTTCCAGCAGAATCTGTCCCGTTTCCGGATGGATGCCCTTCGTCTTGATGTTGAACACCGCACCCACGGGGTGTCCCTCCAGGCTCGGCGTCGTCTGGTTCTTGTCCGTCATCACCCGCAGCACCTTGTTCTGGTTGTAGGCAAAGTTGAACGACGTGTACCACGAGAAATGCTTGGTGGTGATGTTGCGTGTCTGCAGGTTCACCTCCACCCCTTGGTTCGACATGCTGGCCCAGTTGATAGCCATGCTTTCAAATCCGTTCTCAAGCGGCAGCATCTTGTAGCCGATGAGGTCGGTACCCTTGCGGTAGTAATAGTCGAGGCTGAAGTTGATGGCCTGATTGAGCACAGCCAGATCGAGCCCCACATTGTAGGACGTTGTCTTCTCCCAGCGCAGCTTGCTGTTGGGCGCACTGTCGATGGTGATATAGTCTTCAAACGCACCCGGCAGCAGGCTCGTGTTTTTGTAGCTACCCAGCAGGAAGGGCGACGTGTTCTTGTCGATGTTTCCCTGGATACCGTATGACAGGCGCAGTGCGAGGTTGTCTATCCACTTCTGGTGCTGCTGGATAAAGGGCTCGCTCGACAGACGCCACAGTCCGCTCACCGAGTAGATGGGCAGGAAGCGGTATTTCTTGTCCACCCCGAAGAGGTCGGACCCGTCCATACGGATGCTACCGCCCAGCGTGTAGCGGCCTAAGAGCGAATACGACCCGTTGGCAAAGAACGACGCATAGGCGTTCTCGCGGTAGATTTCATTCTTCAGTTTCCAGCGGCTCTCGTTGGCCTGAGCCTCGTCCTTGAAGTTGAGGTTCTTGAAGTTGAGCGTCTTGGGGTCGTAGCCGTAGCCCGTCGATACGTGGTTTTCATACCAGTTTTTGCGGATTTCCGAGCCCGCCATGATCTGCACGTCGTGGATATCGGCAAAGGTGTTCTTGTATTCACCCTGCGTCTTCCAGGTAATCTGTGAGGTGGTGGCCGCCGTATTCTTCAGCATGCCGCCTTCGGGAATGATATACTTCTTCACCCCGTCCTTGTAGAACGTGTTCGATTCGCGCTGGTTGCGCATGTTGAAGCTATTCATGCCCACATACTCCTCCTGCGAGAGCTGTTCCCACTGCACACCGATCTGCGAAGTGAGCTTCCACTGGTCATTGAAGCGCAATTCCACGTCGAAGATGGAGTTGACCGCTGTATTGATGGCCTCCTTGCTGGTGTTGGCCCGTTCCTCAAAGATGTTGAATCCGCGCTTCAGGTCGGTTTCCGAACCCGTCACGTCGTAGTCGTAGAGGTAGCCTCCCGCCGCATCAAACGGCTCGAAGTAAGGATTGGCAATGCGCGAGTAGTACACCGGGTTGGTGAGTCCGTATGTATCCGTCATGAACGATGTGTTCTTGCGGCGGTTGGCAAACACCGACAGCCCCACCTTCAGCAGCTTGTTCAGCTGGTAGCTGGTCTTGCTCGTGAGGTTGAAACGGCTCATGCTCACCCCCGGCACGTTGCTGTTCTCGCGGGTGAAGCCCAGCGAGTTGTAGTAGGTCACCTTCTCGCTTCCGCCCGACAGGCTGAGGTTGTATTCCTGCGTCAGCGCATCCTGGAAGAGAATGTCGTTCCAGTCGGTATGGATGCCCCGCAGGCGGTTGATTTCAGCCTGAGCCGCCGGAGAGAGTCCGTCCCATCCCTTTTCACGGTACGTGTCGAGCAGGTTGTGCTTCTTCAGAATCTGCGCCACTCCTCCCTTTTCGGGATACACCGGCATGAACATGGCTCCCCAGCCGCCGTAGTCGAACGGCTTCTCCTGCATCAGCTGCAGTTCGAGGTTCACCTTCTCTTCCGATGTGAGCAGGTTGAGGCGCGAGGTATCGAGATTGGGCGTATAAGTCAGCTTCGTGTTGAAGTTCACCACCGGCTTGCCGCTCCGTCCGCGCTTGGTGGTCACCACAATCACCCCGTTGGCCGCGCGCGCACCGTAGATGGCGGTAGCTGCCGCATCCTTCAGGATGGTGATGCTTTCGATGTCGTTGGGGCTGATGCCGGCGATAGACGACTGGCCGATGTTGACAATGTCGTTGTCCGACCCGTTGGCATCCATCTTCGGGATGTCGGTGCCCTCCAAGGGAATGCCATCGAGCACCCACAGGGGGTCTTGCGTGCCGTTGAGCGAAGCCGTACCGCGGATACGGATACGGGCCGGAGCACCCGGGGTGCCCGTCGTGTTGCTCACAGCCACACCCGCAATCTGGCCGGTCAGTGCCTGGTCGATGCTCTTTGTGGCACCCACGATGGCATCAGAAAGGTCTACCTTGGTGATGGCTGCCGTCAGTTTGCGGCGTTCCAGGGTCTGATAACCCGTTACCACCACGTCGGCCAGCGTATGTGAAGTGGTCTGCAGCACGATGCGGTAGCTCTTCTTGTCGGCCTGCAGCGGCACCACCTGTTCTTCAAAACCGATGTAGCTGCAGCACAGCTGAGTCACCCCTTCGGGGACAGCCAATGTAAATTTGCCGTCGATATCGGTAATGGTACCGAGCGAGGTTTGCGATGCGCCGATTTTCTTCAGTTCGTCGACATGTACATACACCGATGCACCGATGAGGGGTTCGTTGTCTTCTCCCGAAAGAACGATACCGGTTACTGTGCGGTCGGCTTGGCCGGCGGACGTCAGTCCTACTTCTCCGGCTGCTGCCAGTCTTACTTCTCCGACCGACAGGGCGCGGCCGGATTGGCTGGCGATGGCTGTGTGGCTTGCCCCACCGGCAAAGGCCGATGAGCAGGCAAACAGACACAGCAAAATGCATAGAAATTTAATTCTCATCCAAAAAAATCTGTGGTTTTTAATGAATTCTTATATACTAACAGAATGTATCTTTATATAGAATCCGTAATC
>Oklahoma_p2__coassemble_498_pt1 | contig 33609 bp, 26 predicted proteins | sample Oklahoma_p2__metabat2_high_PE_036 | metagenome-assembled genome bin Oklahoma_p2
TCTGCTTATTATTTTTAGCTTATTGATTCCGCCTGCTACTTTCAGCAATCAGTTGGTACTGCAACACTCATTTTACTATTTCAGCAATCATTTACTATTTCAGCAATCATTTTACTATATTTGCTTCTGATTTCGGACAACTTAAGAAGTTGTTTAAAATTTGATTGAATGAAGTTATTCGATTTAAGGAATGACGTAAAACTGACATGAAATTGACATGGAATTGACCGAAAAAGAAAAGTGCCAGAAGGGACAGTTGTATGATGCAAACAATGATCCGGAGCTGGCTGCAGGCAACCCGTGTAAGGTGATCAGACAGCTGGAGCCTCAGCAATCATAGGCTCATACGCTCATTTTCCTCCAATAAAACTCCAATAAATTGGTTCATTTACTCCAGTAAATAGTTTCAGTTGCAACTTTCGCGCGCGCGTGACAATTCGTGACAGTGTGACACTTTTGATTTTGATATATACAGCGCGAATAAGAAAAGCAGCTACTGAGATTTCCCGGTAGCCGCTTCCACTTATTTCCTATCCATGTTGTCCCACTAAACAATTATACTACTATAAATCCTCACCATTGGCTTTATTGTATCCATTATCATAGTACAAAACGATGTGATACTTCCCATACATTTCAGCAATCATAAACCAAACAGATTTGTTGAATATCGCTTCCTTCGTGTACGACATTGCCAAAGAAAACAATTCCTTATTAACTTCTTCTTCTGACATATCTTCAATTTCTTGCTTAGTATACTTTCTACTTATAGAAAAGATATTACTTTTTTTGCGCAAAAAATGTAATTCATTATTACTAAATCATTGCTTTTAAATAATTTTCTAATGCCCCATACTTTATTTGCATGCAAAAATCAAGTACATTATTATTTTAATTCGTACTTTTGTTCGAACCAACTACATGTAAAGAAAAAACATAACTATATTCACGCTACTATGTTAAAACTAGGTATATACGAAAATATCATCAATAAAAAGACAGAACAAGATATAGAGAACACAGAATCACAAGACTATGTATGCCTACGCGAAGAGATGGATGGTGCGGAAGCACCCAAAATCTTAGCTGATTATCTGGCCAAACTGATTCAACAAAAGCTGAAAGATACAGAGGATGCAAACGACCGCTTAGCTATAGCCAATCGCATCTTATCAGAATATGGACTAGAGCCCGACGAATCGTTAATCAACACATCAGACTTGCTGACTGAAGTCATGACATCACATAAGCATCTGCTGCAAACGCAAAGCAAATCAACATCGGTGAGACCTGAATCTGGATTTAGGGTGAGTAATCTATTCACTGGAGGCAACAGCACGCTGTCATTGGGAGAAGAAATTCGACGAGAAATTGCTAGTGCGGATGAGATTTATTTCATTGTCTCGTTTCTGAAAGTATCTGGCTTACGCTTGATTATGGATGATTTACGTTCTTTCTGTGAACGGGAAGGTACTAAACTACATATTATTACTACAACGTATTGCGGGGTAACTGAAACGAAAGCCATTAAGCAGTTGGCGGAATTACCCAACACGGAAATTCGCATTTCGTATCAAGCGGAAGTGGAGCGTCTGCATGCCAAAGCTTATATTTTTGTGCGCCATTCGGGACTGAGCACGGCGTATATTGGCTCGTCCAATCTCTCTAAATCGGCGCAAACGGATGGGTTGGAATGGAACATCCGAGTAACAAATATAGAGAATCCACATATTATCAAAACGGCGTTGGCCACATTTGAAATGTATTGGAATAGCCCCAACTTTGAGGACTTTCGCATAGGGGGCATTGATAAGTTTTGCAAAGAACTCCACCGAAATAAATTCAAAGAGAAAAGCACGTCGATGTATCAACGTTTCATGATTCTACCACATCAAAAAACGATATTGGACAAGCTGAAGGTGGAGCGTGAGGAGATGCACAATTATAAGAACTTGATTGTGGCTGCTACGGGTACCGGCAAAACGGTGATCTCAGCTTTCGATTATCAGCAATTTCTAATGCAATCGCGTGCAGAAAACAGAAAGGCAAAGATCTTGTTTACAGCCCATCGGGAAGAGATTCTACGGCAATCTCTACACACCTACCGAAGTGTGTTGCAGGACGCAAATTTTGGTGCGTTGTGGGTGGGAGAATTAACTCCTGAATGTGAGAAGGATTACGAGCAGTTGTTTGTTTCCATTTCAATGTTCAACTCTCGGTTTGATTCACTTTTTTCTCAATTTTCTGCCGACTATTACGACTATATTGTCATTGACGAAGCCCATCATAGTCAGGCTGATAGTTACCGCAAACTCTTTGAGCATTTTCAGCCCCGCGTGCTAGTGGGCTTAACTGCCACACCGGAGCGTATGGACGGAAAAGACTTGCGGCCTGATTTTGGTGGACGCATCAGTGCAGAGATACGATTACCGCAAGCCCTACAAGCAGGGTTGCTGACTCCTTTTCAATATCTATGCGTGAGTGATGATACCGATTTGAGCGATGATAGTTTGTGGAATGGACAGCGATATGCGATTGACAAACTAGCAGACCGTCTATGCTCACATGAACGGGCCGAACGCATCATACAAGCGCTCAGAAACTATTTAGCAGAAGAGTATAGATGCAAGGCGCTTTGCTTTTGTGTGAACAAGAAGCATGCTGACTTCATGGCCAAAGAATTGGATGTGCATGGATTCAAAGCAGCCAGCTTAACGTCCGACAGTGCCCCAAGCGAACGCCAACGGTTGGCTAAGCAACTGCGAACGGGCGAACTCAATTACCTGTGCGTAGTGGATATATTCAATGAGGGAGTAGACATTCCTGAGATTGACACAGTGCTCTTCCTCCGCCCCACGGATAGTTTGACCATCTTCTTACAGCAGTTGGGTCGTGGATTGCGTCTTTCGCCAGGGAAAACAGAATTGACCGTGCTCGACTTTGTGGCACAAGCCAATAAGAAGTACGACTTTGCCAGCAAATTCAGAGCGCTCACACTAAAGCCGGAAAAGAACATTGCAAAGCAGATTCAAGAGGGATTCACATTACTCCCTATGGGCTGTAGCATCATGATGGAAAAGAAAGCACGTCAGTACATCTTGGACAACATCCAAAATGCGATTTACAACAAGAATCGATTGATTAAAGAAATCAACTCATACACGTACCTGCCTACTCTCTCTCAATTTCTCGAAAACAATGGGCAGGATATTCGTATTCTGTACACAAACTCGCTGTGTTGGTCTTCCTTAAAAAGAGCAGCAGGTAGAGTGGATTATACTGTCGATGCAATCTCCAAACAATTGGAAAAGGGAATGGGAAACCTCATTCATTACAACACACCTTCTTTCCTTCATTTTGTAATGGATTTCTTACAGGGTGGAACATTGTATCGCCAACCAGACTACGAAAGATATTCCATTACGCTGTATTATGCGTTGTTTGCAAGCGCCATACAAAAAACAGAGTTTAGCACAATCTATGCAGCATTGGAAACACTGCATCAACCTCAATACCGTGTTTTCAAAGAGGAAATGCTAGAAATTATAGATTATTTGATGGCTCACCTCAAGGTAACTACGACTCCACTAGGAAACGATGTATTGCCTGGTATTGAATTGTATGGCTGCTACACTCGTTCAGATATCTATTCGCTGGTCGGCAAGCAAACGGCAGAAAAGAAAATGCAAGGACAAGTGGCTGGAGTAGCCGCGATAGATGAATACGATGCTACATTGCTTTTTGTAACGCTCAACAAATCGGACAAGGATTTTTCTCCTTCTACTCAATATGATGATTATGTAATCAACAAGGACCTTTTCCACTGGCAATCGCAGAACAAAGATACTCACGACAACAATAGCGGAAAGAAATATACAATGCAACCAAAGAATAACAACAAAATTGTGCTGTTTGTACGTGAAGAGAAAAAAGATGCTTTCGGCAACACTTGTCCTTTTCATTGTTTTGGTTTGGTGGATTATGTGTCTTCGCATGGAGATGCTCCGATGAACATTACTTGGCATGTGAAGGAACCTATTATGGCTGAATACTTGAAAATAGTGTAATGATGGCTCATAGTCTATCTCACAGCTGCAACGCTCCACTGTAGAAAAAGTGTGGATGGGGCATGCCGGAGATGAAAAAATCCACATAACAAACCTTTCATTTAGCTAACAAAGCCAAACGAAGTGCTCATTTTCAGATGGTTAAGAAAACAAGAATCGGCTGGCACGGTGTTTGCACTACTGTTTACAACAGCGATTAGAAAAAAAAGTTTAACTTAAAACCTGAAGATTATGAAAAAAGTAATTATTTTTGCAGTTGTAGCATTGATGACGGGATGGAGTTCCACTGTAGCAGTGGCCAGCAACCAGGTAAAGGATGTGCAGGTGATGGTGAAAGTGGCCGATTATACCCCGATTGAAGTGAAGGATTTGCCGCAGGCCGTGCAGGATACACTGAAGAAGGATTTTCCCGAAGTGGCTGTGAAGGAAGCTGCTGTGGAAACGGCGGATGACGGAACGAAGACATTCAAGGTGACGCTGGTGGATGCCGACGGTGCAGAGAGCGATGTCTTCCTGAATGAGAAAGGAGAAATTATCCAATAGCGAGCGATTCGCTTTTCAACCCTAACCAATTCATGTACCGTAGTGAACAGTTTGTTCACTACGGTCTTTTTTTTAGGGTTTGAGTTTGCGCATCAACAATTGTGCATGTTCAGCGCATCAACAGTTTGCGTGTTCAGCGCATCAAACAGTTTTGCATGTTCAGCGCATTAGAAGCGGTAAGTAGCTCCGAGGCTGATAACACCCTGGTCGAAGTCGCTCACGAGCTGGTATCTGAATTCGAAGTTGAACGCCCAGTTGCGGTTAAGCGACAGTTCGCCACCGGCTCCTAAGTTCATACCGAAACGGCATTCGTTGTCGTCGAGGTCGAAATCATCATCCAACCAGCTATCACCAAAATCAAACATCCAGTTGGAGAAAGTAAGACCCACCAGCGGATAGAGTTTGAAGTTGCTGGCTACCGGAAACAGGTAGTGGAAATTGACGTTGAGGTCGAGCATGCTGACGTTGTCGTTTTCGAAGAAGTAGTTGATCGACGGTTCCAGACGGATGGGGTTGGTGATGTTGTACTGGTACTTGAGTCCCAAACCGAGGTTCTCGATTTCTGTACCGTAGCTCAGTCCGAAGCCGATGGCTTGTCTACCTTTCTGTGCGTACACGTTGCCCAGCAACATGAGCAGCATACCTAACAATGCTAATTTCTTTTTCATTTTTTACCCTTTTAATTGTTAATAATATTTGTAATTGTTATATCAGCGGGCAAAGATAGCATCTTGGCTCTATATGCCCAAATTTGCGGCTCATTTGATGCCGAGTATTTTCTTCACATCGTCGTGGTCGAACGAGGAACTGAACTGTTTCAGTATTTCTCCGTAGTTTTCGCGGTCCACCAGGTGCGGGGCAAACCAGCGGAGCACCTTCATCTTATCATCGCTGAAGCTGTAGAAGCCCATCAGCTGGGCACACTGGCGGCAGGTGAGGCGCTTGCTGGTGGAGAGGGTTTTAATCATCTCCTCCCGATCGTCGGAGAAGGGTTTGGCCTTCACTTGATGATAGTATTGCTGAAACTCGGCTTCGCTCATGCGGGGCATGCCTACGGGATAGGGACAGTTCACGCCAGGACCTGACACCGGGGGCACCACCACGGGCGGGGTCGGCACTGCAGTCTGTGGCTTCTGGAAGGAGTCCATGGACACCACTTTCCCGTTTTCAAAACCCACAACGATGACTCCTTCACTGCCCGAAATCCATTTGTTGTACTCCCACTCTTCCAGTCCGTGGCCGAACCGGCGGTAGTCGGGCTTGCCGAAGGTCTTTCTGACTTCTTCCTGGGTCATGCCGGGCTGCACATCGGCGAGGATATCCCGCTTGACCACATACGTAGTGGAGCAGGAAGCAAGACTGGCACACAGGGCCAGGAGCGATACAATCTGTTTTATTCTCATAGTCGTACAGATGGTTTTTATTCGATTATCCAATTTGTCTGCAGCAAATATATCACTTTTTATTCATTTCTATTCTCACGGCTGACTTTTTATTCTGACAGCTAGTTATCTGTGTCTTCGAATGATTCTGACTTCTGACTTTTTTTTAAAGGGAATCACTCTACGACCTTGAAACGGGCAAAGCGCAGCAGGAGCTGCTTCTCGCCGGCATTCTCAAAGCGGATGGTGGCCTTGGCATTCTCACCGGTACCTTCCACTTTCAGCACGGTGCCCACTCCGAAGCGCTCGTGGGCAATGGTCTGCCCGGCGCTCACTCCGGTCACGGCTGCCGAGGGTGCAGAGGCAGAAGCACTGCCGGCGGCTGCCGACACTCTTTTCAGGTTGCGCGGCAAGGTGGGTGCAATGAGCTGTGCCTTGGGGCGGTCGCTCTGCCCATAGCCCGAACGACTGCTTGCGCCCTGCCCATAGGATGACCGGCTGCCTGCGCCCTGCCCGTAAGCCGGACGGCTGCCTTCCATCTCGCTGCGGAAGCGCTGGGCTCCCTCATCCACCGTGCGGGCCATGCCCATGCCGGCTGGAAGCTGCAGGAAGCGGGTGTCGATGTCGCGCAGGAAGCGGCTGGGGCTGCCGAACTCCATCTTACCGTAGCGGTAGCGGCTCTTGGCATAGGAGAGGTAGCAGTGCTCCTCGGCACGGGTGATGGCCACGTAGAACAGGCGGCGTTCTTCTTCCAGCGCGCGGGGTGATTCGCCTCCCATGCTGCTGGGAAAGAGGTTTTCTTCCATGCCCACCACGAAGACATTCTTAAACTCGAGTCCCTTGGCCGAATGTACGGTCATCAGGGTTATCTTGGGCCCGTCGTCTTCCTTGTCGGAATCCTGGTCGGTGAGCAGCGACACCTCCGACAGGAAGTCGCCCAACGACACGTGGGTGTTGCCCTCCTCCATGCGCATCGCACAGAAGTCGTTCAGTCCGTTGGCCAGTTCTTCGATGTTCTCTTTCCGGCTCAGGCTCTCGGGCGAGGTGTCCTGGCAGATGTCGTTCATGAGGCCCGAACGGGTAATGATGGCGGTGCCCAGCTGGTAGGCATTCTGCCCTTCCACCTCAGCGATGAAGCTCTCTATGAGTTCGCGGAAGCCCTGCAGCTTGGTGTGTGTGCCCTTGTTGATGCTCACGCCATACGTGAGGGGTTCGCAGAGCACCTGCCACAGGCTCACCCCGTGCTCGGCAGCGGCAGCCAGCAGTTTGCCCACCGTGGTGTCGCCGATGCCCCGGGCGGGATAGTTGATGATGCGCTTGAAGGCCTCCTCGTCGTGGGGGTTGACCACCAGGCGGAAGTAAGAGATGGCATCTTTCACCTCCTTGCGCTGATAGAACGACAGTCCGCCGTAGATTTTGTAGGGCATAGACCGCTTGCGCAGGGCCTCTTCGAAGATACGGCTTTGGGCGTTGGTGCGGTAGAGAATGGCAAAGTCGGCATAGTCATACTTCCACTTACGCCTCAGCTCGCCAATCTTGCCTGCCACGATTTCTCCCTCCTCCACATCGCTGTAGGCCTGAAACACGCCGATGGCCTCACCGGTTTCCTTCTCGGAGAAGACTTCCTTGCGTATCTGCCGCTGGTTCTTCTCAATGAGGCTGTTGGCTGCCCGGACAATGGTCTGCGTGGAGCGGTAGTTCTGCTCCAGTTTGAAGAGCTTCGTGTGGGGATAGACCTTCGTGAAGTAGAGGATGTTGTCGATATCGGCTCCGCGGAAGGAGTAGATGCTCTGCGCGTCATCGCCCACCACACACACGTGCTGGTGTTCTTTGGTGAGCTGCAGCACGATGCTGTGCTGGGCGTAGTTGGTGTCCTGATACTCGTCCACCAGCACGTAGCGGAACTGCTGCCGGTAGCGCTCCAGCACTTCGGGGAAGTCGCGGAAAAGGAGGTAGGTGTACACCAGCAGGTCGTCGAAATCCATAGCGCCCGACTGCCGGCACCGCTCCCAGTAGCGGGCGTAGATGTCGCGGATGGCTGGCATCTTGGCGGCACAGTCGCCCTCGTAGGCTTCTTTGTTGGCGGCGTAGGCTCCGGGGGTCACCAGGTGATTCTTGGCGTTGGAGATGCGCGCCTGCACACTGCCGGGCTTATACACTTTCTCGTCGAGCCCCATCTCCTTGATGATGGTGCGCACCAGGCTCTTGCTGTCGGAGGCATCGTAGATGGTAAACTGCGAGGGGAAGCCGATGTGGGCGGCTTCGGCACGCAGGATGCGCGAGAAGAGGGAGTGGAAGGTGCCCATCCACAAATAGCGGGCCCGATCCATGCCCACCTGCCGGGCGATTCGCTCTTTCATCTCGCGGGCGGCCTTGTTGGTGAAGGTCAGCGCGAGGATGTTCCAGGGTTCGTAGCCGTGGTCGAGCAGATAGGCTATCTTATAGGTGAGCACGCGCGTCTTGCCCGACCCGGCGCCGGCGATGACCAGCGAGGGGCCGTCGTTGTAGGCCACGGCGGCATATTGGCTTTCGTTCAGTTCTTCTCTATAGTTGGTATTCATAGACTGTTACAATCTTTTTTCTTCTGATAAAGGAAGTCGGCTTCCTTCAAGGGGTTATATTCATCGTTCAGGAGTTTTTCTCCAGATTCAGGAAGTTTTTCTCCTATTTTCAGAGATTCTTCTCCTATTAAAACACAAAAGTAGTACATTTTAAAACACAAAAGTAGTACATTCATCGGATAATTTCCGTATATTTGTTACAAATAAAAACACGGGGAAGGCCAACAGCCAAACCGGCCGGCTGCTTTTCCTCCCAACCATCGGATTGGAATGGATTTTTTCCGGACTTTCGGGAAGCAAGTGGGCGTTTTTTCTGAACTTGCAGAAATGAGTGACTGTTATTTCGGACTTTCGGAAAATAAGTGGACATTTTTCTGAACTTTTGGAAATGAGTAGACGTTATATTAAGTAGACGTTATATTAAGTAGACGTTATTTTTGAGTAGACGTTATTTTTGAGTAGTAACCCTTATATTTTTTTGAACATGAAAACATTACTAATATCTTTAATGATGATAGCTATGAATTACGAAATGCCTAAACTTCCTTACGCCCATGAGGCGCTGGAACCTGTAATCAGTCAGCAGACAGTGGATTTCCACTATGGCAAGCATTTGCAAGCTTATGTGAACAACCTCAACAACTTGGTGCCCGGCACGGAGTATGAGGGAAAGACGGTGGAGGAAATTGTGGCTACTGCCCCCGACGGTGCGGTGTTCAACAATGCCGGACAGGTGCTGAACCACACGCTGTATTTCCTGCAGTTTACACCCAACCCTTCCCGGAAGGAGCCGGCGGGCAAGCTGCGCGAGGCTATCGACCGCGATTTCGGCAGCTTTGAGAATATGAAGAAAGAGCTCAATGCCGCTGCTACGGGACTCTTCGGCTCGGGATGGGCCTGGCTGGCAGTAGACAAGGACGGCAAACTGCACATTACGAAAGAGGCCAACGGCAGCAATCCGCTCCGCAAGGGGATGACTCCGCTTTTGGGCTTCGATGTGTGGGAACATGCCTATTATCTCGATTTCCAGAACCGGAGAGCCGACCACATCCAAGCATTGTGGGACATCATCGACTGGGAGGCTGTGGAGAAGCGGATGTAGCTGCCCGGTAAAAAAAAGATTCTGCAGAGAGATTCAATAATCGATAAGAAGAATCAGTAAGAAGAATCGATAATCAATAAGAAGAATCGATAAGAAGAATCAGAAAAAAGAGGAAAGTACTTTTTTTTCTGATTCTTTTTCGTTTACTTTGCCCTTGTAAAGACAAAGGGGTGCCCACAGGGGGCTGAGATTATACCCTAAGAACCTGATGCAGTTAATACTGACGTAGGGATTGTGTTTTATTTCTTTTTTGCCTTTCTTTTTTAGCACACTCTTTGTATTTACTTTCAAGCTAAATGGCATCGGCTGATGCCGGAGGTATGTCGAATTTAGACCAGATAAGAATATGAAAGTAAAAGTTAACAGCAAAGAGATGGAGCTTCCTTCGGAGGCTACTCTCACCCAACTGACTGCGGAACTGGCACTGCCTGCACAGGGGGTGGCCATCGCCGTGAACAATAAAATGATTCCCCGCAACGAATGGGAAGGGTTTGCGCTGCACGAGAACGATAACCTGGTGATCATCAAAGCGGCTTGCGGAGGATAACGATATGGTGAGTCTACAGTTTATTACCCATCAGACCGAACGGTATTCGTATTTCGAATCGGCGCGCATGGCGCTGGAAGGCGGATGCAAATGGATTCAGCTGCGCATGAAAGAGGCGCCGCTGGAGGAAGTGGAAGCCGTGGCCCTGCAGCTGAAACCGCTCTGCAAGGAGCACGACGCAGTGTTTGTGCTCGACGACCACGTGGAGCTGGCCAAGAAGCTGGAAGTGGACGGGGTGCACCTGGGCAAGAACGATATGCCTATCGACCAGGCCCGTGCGCTGCTCGGCGAGCAGTTTATCATCGGGGGCACAGCCAATACGTTTGAGGATGTGATGCTCCACTACCGCGCAGGAGCCGACTATGTGGGCGTGGGTCCGTTCCGCTTCACCACCACCAAGAAGAATCTGAGCCCGGTGCTGGGACTGGAAGGCTATGCGTCTATCCTGGCCCGGATGGAAGAGGCGGGCCTCACGCTGCCTGTGGTGGCTATCGGCGGCATCACGTATGAAGATATTCCTGCCATCCTACAGACGGGTGTGAAGGGGATTGCCTTGTCGGGCACCATCCTCCGCGCGGAAGACCCTGTGGCCGAAACCCGGAAAATCATCAACAGTTAATGCGTATCAGGAGCCCCAAATATAGGGCTGCATGATGCACTAAACATACAAGGAAGCTTACGATTTTACAATAGAGCTTACAAGAAAGTTTACAATATAGCTTACGATATAGTTATGGAAAAATTAGTCATTGCCGGACGTGAGTTTGATTCACGTCTTTTCTTGGGAACTGGAAAGTTCCACTCAAATGAAATTATGGAACAGGCGCTGCTGGCATCGGGCACTGAAATGGTGACGGTGGCCATGAAGCGTATCGATATGGATAATAAGGAGGACGACATGCTGAAGCACATCGTTCATCCGCACATCCAGCTGCTGCCCAACACATCGGGAGTGCGTAATGCAGAGGAAGCGGTGTTCGCTGCTCAGATGGCGCGCGAGGCGTTTGGCACCAACTGGCTGAAACTGGAGATTCACCCCGACCCGCGCTATCTGCTGCCCGACTCTATCGAGACGCTGAAGGCTACGGAAGAGCTGGTGAAGCTGGGCTTTGTGGTGTTGCCTTACTGTCAGGCCGACCCGGTGCTGTGCAAGCGTCTGGAGGAAGCCGGTGCGGCTACCGTGATGCCGCTGGGTGCCCCCATCGGTACCAACAAGGGGCTGCAGACGAAGGAATTCCTGCGCATCATCATTGAGCAGGCCGGCATTCCGGTAGTGGTGGATGCAGGTATCGGCGCACCGAGCCATGCGGCGGAAGCAATGGAATTGGGCGCATCGGCTGTATTGGTGAACACAGCCATCGCCGTGGCTGCCAACCCGGTGGAAATGGCCAAAGCCTTCAAAGCGGCTACTGAAGCCGGACGCCGTGCGTATGAAGCCGGACTGGGCTCGCAAGTGGATTCGTTCATCGCTGAAGCCAGCTCTCCGCTGACTGCCTTTTTAGATTAATCACCCTCCAAACTCATGAATTATGGAACAAAGAATCAAATTCTCTCGCTCTCATAAAGTATATTTACCGGGTACCCTTTTTCCGAACATCCGCGTAGGGATGCGGAAGGTGGAGCAGGTGCCCAGCGTCAGCTTCGAAGGGGAAGAAAAAGTGGTTACCCCCAATGCTGAAGTATTTGTGTATGACACCAGCGGTCCGTTCAGCGACCCGGACATCCAAGTGGACTTGAAAAAGGGTCTGCCCCGCCTGCGTGAAGAGTGGATCGTGGGCCGAGGCGACGTGGAGCAGCTGCCGGAAATCTCTTCCGACTACGGACGGATGAGAAGAGACGACAAGAGCCTCGACCACCTGCGCTTTGAACACATCGCCCTGCCCTACCGCGCCAAGAAGGGGGAAGCCATCACGCAGATGGCGTATGCCAAGAAGGGGATTATCACGCCCGAAATGGAGTATGTGGCTATCCGCGAGAACATGAACTGCAAGGAGCTGGGCATCGAGACGTATATCACACCGGAGTTTGTGCGCCAGGAGATTGCAGAAGGACGGGCGGTGCTGCCTGCCAACATCAACCACCCGGAAGCGGAACCGATGATCATCGGACGCAACTTCCTGGTGAAGATCAATACGAACATCGGCAACTCGGCCACTACTTCGAGCATCGATGAGGAGGTGGAAAAGGCGCTGTGGAGCTGCAAATGGGGCGGCGACACGCTGATGGACCTCTCGACGGGTGAGAATATCCACGAAACACGCGAATGGATCATCCGCAACTGTCCGGTGCCCGTGGGCACAGTGCCCATCTATCAGGCGCTGGAGAAGGTGAACGGCGTGGTGGAAGACCTCACATGGGAGATCTACCGCGATACGCTGATTGAGCAGTGCGAACAGGGTGTGGACTACTTCACGATTCATGCGGGTATCCGCCGCCACAATGTGCACCTGGCCGACAAGCGGCTGTGCGGCATCGTGAGCCGCGGGGGAAGCATCATGAGCAAATGGTGTCTGGCACACGACCAGGAAAGCTTCCTGTATGAACACTTCGACGATATCTGCGACATCCTGGCTCAGTATGACGTGGCTGTATCGCTGGGCGACGGTCTGCGTCCGGGCTCTATCTACGATGCCAACGACGAGGCGCAGTTTGCCGAACTCGACACGATGGGCGAGCTCGTGCTCCGCGCCTGGGAGAAGAATGTGCAGGCCTTCATCGAAGGTCCGGGCCATGTGCCGATGCACAAGATCAAGGAGAACATGGAGCGCCAGATTGAGAAATGCCACAATGCCCCGTTCTACACCCTCGGCCCCTTGGTGACCGACATTGCTCCGGGCTACGACCACATCACCTCGGCCATCGGTGCGGCGCAAATCGGCTGGCTGGGCACGGCTATGCTGTGCTATGTGACTCCGAAGGAACACCTCGCTCTGCCCGACAAGGAAGATGTGCGCGTGGGCGTGATTACGTATAAGATTGCGGCACATGCAGCCGACCTGGCGAAGGGACACCCGGGTGCACAGGTGCGCGACAATGCCCTGAGCAAGGCCCGCTATGAGTTCCGCTGGAAAGACCAGTTCGACTTGTCGCTCGACCCCGAACGGGCACAGGCTTATTTCCGCGCCGGCCATCACGTAGACGGTGAATATTGCACCATGTGCGGTCCTAACTTCTGCGCTATGCGTCTGTCGCGCGACTTGAAGAAAAACAAGCAATAAAGAACCAGATAATTGTTTTCAAAAACAGAAATTTGTTTTCAAAAACAGATAATTGTTTTCAAAAGAACCAGAAAGATGTTTTCAGACGAATTAGAAAAGATATCATGGGAAGAGACGACGAAAGCCATCTATTCCAAAACAGACGACGATGTGCGTCGGGCGCTGAGCAAGACAGGCCACTTGGATGTGAATGATTTTATGGCCCTGATTTCACCGGCGGCGGCTCCTTATCTGGAAGTGATGGCCCGCCTCAGCCAGAAATATACGATGGAGCGGTTTGGCAAGACCATCTCGATGTTTGTGCCGCTCTATCTCACGAATTCATGCACCAACTCGTGCGTGTACTGCGGGTTCCACATCAGCAACCCGATGAAGCGCACCATCCTTACGGAGGAGGAAATGGTGAATGAATACAAGGCTATCAAGAAGCTGGCGCCGTTTGAGAATCTGCTGCTGGTGACCGGAGAGAATCCGGCAGCAGCGGGGGTGCCCTACATTGCCCGGGCGCTCGACCTGGCAAAGCCTTACTTCAGCAACCTGCAGATTGAGGTGATGCCGCTCAAGGCGGAGGAGTATGAGGAGCTCACGCACCACGGCCTGAACGGGGTGATCTGCTTCCAGGAGACGTACAACAAGGCCAACTACAACATTTATCACCCCCGGGGCATGAAATCGAAGTTTGACTGGCGGGTGAACGGGTTCGACCGCATGGGGCAGGCCGGCGTACACAAAATCGGTATGGGTGTGCTCATCGGTCTGGAAGAATGGCGCACGGATGTGACGATGATGGCTTATCATCTGCGCTATCTGCAGAAGCACTACTGGAAGACGAAGTACAGCGTGAACTTCCCGCGGATGCGCCCATCTGAAAACGGCGGCTTCCAGCCCAACGTGATCATGAACGACCGCGAGCTGGCGCAGCTGACGTTTGCCATGCGTATCTTCGACCACGATGTGGATATCTCCTACTCTACCCGTGAGAGTGCCGAATTCCGCAACCACATGGCTACGCTCGGCGTAACGACCATGAGTGCGGAGAGCAAGACGGAACCGGGCGGCTACTACAGCTATCCGCAGACGCTGGAGCAGTTTCACGTGAGCGATGAACGCAAGGCGGTGGAAGTGGAACAGGCGCTGAAGGAATTGGGACGCGAACCGATCTGGAAGGATTGGGACCAGTCGTTCGACTTAAAACGATAGACAGATGCGATACGAAAGACAACGGATTCTTCCTGAAATAGGAGAAGACGGTCTGATGAAACTGCGCTCAGCCAAGGTGCTGATAGCAGGCGTGGGAGGGCTGGGCTCTCCCATCGCCCTCTATCTGGCAGGGGCTGGCGTGGGTTGCATCGGGCTGATAGATGATGATGTGGTGAGCCTCACGAATCTGCAGAGACAGGTGCTGTATACGGAGGACGACCTGGGTCAATTGAAGGCGGTGTGTGCGGCCCGGCGGCTGGCGGCGCTCAACAGCGATATCCGGCTGACGGCGTATCCCGAACGGCTGACGGCGGAGAATGCACGCAGGCTGGTGGCCGACTACGACCTGGTGGTGGACGGGTGTGATAATTTTGATACGCGCTATCTCATCAATGATGTGTGCATCGAGCTGGGCAAGCCGTATGTGTATGGTGCCATCGGCGGGTTTGAGGGACAGGTGTCGGTGTTCAACTACGGCAAAGAGAAGAAGAGCTACCGCGATCTCTATCCCGATGAAGCGGGCATGAAACTGCTGCCTCCTGCCTCCAAAGGGGTGATGGGCATCACGCCGGCTGTGGTAGGAAGCATGGAAGCCACCGAAGTGCTGAAGGTCATCTGCGGCTTTGGTGACATTTTGTCGGGAAAGCTGTGGACAATTGACTTGAGGACGGCTCAATCTAACATATTTTCACTATAATAGTTCCCCTTAATAAGAGTTAATTGCTAACTTTGCTAAACATAAATCTAAGTTTGCAAAGGACATGAAACTTATAGTAGTTACTACACCTACCTTCTTCGTGGAAGAAGATCAGATTATCACCGCTCTTTTTGAAGAGGGGTTGGATATCTTGCACCTCAGAAAACCGGAGACGTCGGCCATGTTCTCTGAACGGCTGCTGACGCTCATCCCAGAAAAGTACCACAAACGCATCGTGACCCATGAACATTTCTACCTGAAGGAAGAGTTTAAGCTGATGGGGATTCACTTGAATGCGCGCAATCCGAAAGAACCGGAAGACTATGACGGACACATCAGCTGTTCGTGCCACTCGGTAGATGAAGTGCAAAAGAAAAAACATTTCTATGATTATGTCTTTATGAGCCCCATCTACGATAGCATTTCCAAGGTGAACTACTACTCTACCTATACGCCGGAAGAGCTGCGGAAGGCTCAGAAGGACAAAATCATTGACTCCAACGTCATGGCGCTGGGAGGCATCAACGAAGAGAATATATTGACCATAAAAGACCTGGGATTTGGTGGCGCGGTCATCTTGGGCGATCTATGGAATCGCTTCGATGTCAAGCTGGATCAGAACTGGCTGGCAGTGGTGGAACATTTCAAAAAATTAAAGAAGCTGGCTGATTGAACTGATTGAGCTGATTAGGCTGATTAAGCTGATTGAGCTGATTAAGCTGATTGAGCTGCCTTGTTCTGAATTATCCTTAGTATCCAGGTTGGTCCGTCCTATCCTGATTAATTCCTTAACATCTACAAAGAAAGTATGAGTGAACTTTTAGTGTATAAAGCTTCGGCCGGATCGGGCAAGACGTTTACGCTGGCTGTGGAGTATATCAAGCTGCTGATTCTGAATCCGTATGCCTACCGGCAGATTCTGGCTGTGACCTTTACCAACAAGGCTACGGCGGAGATGAAGGAGCGTATCTTGAGCCAGCTGTATGGCATTCATACCGGCGACAGGGATTCGGCTGCTTATCTGAACCGGATCAAAGAGGAAACCGGAAAAACAGCGGAGGAAGTGAGGGAGGCTGCCGGCACGGCGCTGAGCTATATGCTGCACGACTACAGCCGCTTCCGGGTGGAAACCATCGACTCGTTTTTCCAGTCGGTGATGCGCAACCTGGCGCGGGAACTGGAGTTGAGCCCCAACCTGAACATCGAACTGGACAGCGGGGAGGTACTGAGCAATGCGGTGGACAGCATGATTGAAAAGCTGGGACCGACCTCGCCTGTGCTGGCCTGGCTGCTGGATTATATCAACGAACGGATTGCGGACGACAAGCGGTGGAATGTGTCGGACGAAATCAAGTCATTCGGTAAGAACATCTTTGATGAGGTGTATATCGAAAAGGGCGGACCGCTGCGGGAGAAGCTGCGCCAGCCGCAAACGGTGCAGCTGTATCGCCGGGAACTGCAGACTCTGGCTGCGGTAATCTTGGAGCAGATGCAGGGATTCCACGACCAGTTTGTGGGGGTGCTCGAAGCCAACGGGCTCACGCCTGATGAACTAAAGGGGGGTGCCAAAGGTATCGGAAGCTATTTCCGCAAACTCTACCGGGGGGTACTGAGCGATGAGGTGCGCAACACGACGGTGGAGAATTGCCTGGATAGTGAGGAAAACTGGGCTGCCAAGACTTCCCAAAAACGCACTGCCATCGTAGACCTGGCGAAAGACAATCTGATGGATCTCTTGGAAACAGCTGAGGAGCACCGCACCAAGAACAACCGGCTGTATAATACCTGCCAGCTTTCGCTGCAGTATCTCAATAATGTGCAGCTGCTGGCTCACATCGACGAGGAGGTGCGCCTGCTGAATCAGGAGAGCAACCGCTTCCTGCTGTCGGACACCAACGCGCTGCTTCATCAGCTGGTGAAGGACGGCGACTCATCGTTTGTGTTCGAAAAAATCGGCGCCAACATCCGCAATGTGATGATTGACGAGTTTCAGGACACCAGCCGCATGCAGTGGGACAACTTCAAGCTGCTGTTGCTGGAGGGCCTTTCGCAGGGAGCCGACAGCTTGATTGTGGGCGATGTGAAGCAGTCGATCTATCGCTGGAGAAACGGCGACTGGGGGATTCTCAACGGACTGAACAAGTCGATCGGGCATTTCCCGGTAACGGTGAAGACGCTAACGACCAACCGCCGGAGTGAAGCCAACATCATCCACTTCAACAACCTGTTTTTCACAGCTGCCACCAAGTATCTCAACGGCAAGCACAAGGACGAGATAGGCACCGACTGCGTGGCGCTGGAGAAGGCGTATGCAGACGTGGCTCAGGAGTCGCCCCGCGAGGAGGAAAGAGGCTATGTGAAGGTGGACTTCCTCGACAGCGACAAGGAGCAGGACTATGAGCAGGAGACGCTGGTGAGCATGGGACAGGAGGTGGAACGCTTGCTGGCCAGCGGTGTGCGCCTCAACGATATCGCTATCCTGGTGCGCAAGAACAAACGAATTCCGGCCATTGCCGATTATTTCGACAAGGTGCTTCACTATAAAATTGTGTCGGACGAGGCGTTCCAGCTGAGTGCTTCCAAAGCCATCTGCATGCTGATGGATGCCCTGCGCTATCTCTCGGACGAGAACAACCTCATTGCCCGTGCACAGCTGGCCATTGCTTACCAGAACGATATCCTGCAGCAATCGGAGGACTGGAACACGCTGATGCTCCGGCCGGCTGAAACGTATCTGCCTGCCGAGCTGCTGGAGCGAAAAGATGAACTGAAGCTGATGCCGCTCTACGAACTCCTGGAGGAGCTGTTCAGCATCTTCCAGCTGAAGCGCATCACCGATCAGGATGCCTATCTGTTTGCTTTCTTTGATGCTGTGACCGATTATCTGCAGAACAACTCTTCGGAGCTGGATGCCTTTATCCGCTATTGGGAGGAGAAGCTCAACAGCAAGACCATTCCGAGCGGTGAGGTGGAGGGAATCCGCATTTTCTCCATCCACAAATCGAAGGGGCTGGAATTCCACACGGTGCTCCTGCCCTTCTGCGACTGGAAGCTGGAGAGTGAACGCAACGACCACCGGGTGTGGTGTGAGCCCACGGAATCGCCTTTCAACACCCTCGATCTCTTGCCGATTTCCTACAACAAGCTGATGAAGGAGTCGCTCTACAAAAACGACTATCTGCAAGAACGCCTGCAGCTGTGGGTGGACAACCTGAATATTCTGTATGTGGCGCTGACCCGCGCCGGAAAGAATCTCCTGATCTGGAGCAAGAGGGAGCAGACGGGCACCATATCGGAGCTGCTGGCCAACGTGCTGCCGATTGTGGCCTTGAGGCAAAAGGTGGAGATGACGGAAAACACCTACGAGTATGGAGCGGTGTGTGCGTCGGTAGAAGAGCGCACGAAGCAGTCGACCAACAAGCTGGTGCAGAAGCCGCAAAAGCTGCCCGTGCAGATGGAATCCATGCGGCACGACATCGAATTCCGCCAGTCCAACCGCTCGGCCGACTTCATCCAGGGCATTGACGAGGAGGAATCGGACAGCCGCTTCATCAACCGCGGCCGCATGCTGCACACGCTGTTCTCGGCCATCGAGACGCAGGACGACATCGACTCGGCCATCGACCGGCTGGTGTTTGAGGGGGTCATCCGCGAAGAAGAAAAAGAAGAAATTATCCATGAGGTAGTGGAAAAGGCTTTCTCCATGCCCGAAGTACAGACCTGGTATTCGGGAGATTGGACGCTGTTCAACGAATGTGCCATTATCTACAAGGAAAACGGGAAGTTGCAGACCCGCCGGCCAGACCGCGTGATGATGAAGAACGGCGAGGTGGTGGTGGTCGACTTTAAGTTTGGTAAAGAAAACCGCAAGTACAACAAGCAGGTGAAGGAATACATGAAGCTGCTTTCGGACATGGGATATACCTCCATCACCGGCTATCTGTGGTATGTAGATGAAGAAAGAATAGAGAAAGTATAATCCACCTAAATAAACAGAATCAGACATGCAGACGTTTCTACAATTAGTAGCTCACGATTTATATACCAAGTTAGGAAACGACCTTTCACGCACCGTGCTGGTCTTCCCTAACAAACGGGCACACTTGTTCTTCAATGAATACCTGGCAGGTGAATCCGACCGCCCCATCTGGGCACCGGCTGCCATGAGCATCAGCGACCTGTTTCAGAAACTGTCGGATTTGAAAACGGGTGACCCGATTCGGCTGGTGTGCGAACTCTACAAGGTGTTCAGAGAAGCCACCCAGAGTGAAGAGTCGCTGGACGATTTCTACTTCTGGGGCGAACTGCTGATCAGCGATTTCGATGATGTAGACAAGAACATGGTCGATGCCGACAAGCTGTTCAGCAACTTGCAGGATCTCAAGGACCTGGCAGATGAATATGACTTCTTAGACGAGGAGCAGGAACAGGCTATCCAGCTGTTTTTCCAGAATTTCTCTATCGAAAAGCGCACCGTGCTGAAGGAGAAGTTCATCTCGCTGTGGGATGAGCTGGGCACTATCTACCACCGCTTCCGCGACAACCTGACGGAGCTGGGCATTGCCTATGAAGGGATGCTCTACCGCAGTGTCATCGAACAGCTCGATGCCGAGCAGCTGACCTACGACAAGTATGTGTTTGTGGGCTTCAACGTGCTCAACAAAGTGGAATTCCAGTTTTTCAAGAAGCTGCAGGAGGCTGGCAAGGCGCTGTTCTACTGGGATTATGACGTGTTCTATACCCAGCGCATCAGCAAGCATGAGGCGGGCGAGTTTCTGAAACGGAATCTGGTGGACTTCCCCAACGAACTGCCCGAAAGCTGTTTCGACTCATTGAGACGGCCCAAAAAGATACGTTATATTTCGGCTTCCACCGAGAATGCGCAGGCGCGCTTCCTGCCCGAGTGGGTGCGCTCCACTTTTTCTGCCGGCGGCGAGGAAAAGGAGAATGCGGTGGTGCTGTGCAACGAAGCCTTGCTGCTGCCGGTGCTCCACTCCATCCCGCAGGAGGTGAAGAATGTGAATATCACCATGGGATTCCCACTGGCGCAAACACCGGTGTACAGCTTCATCAAGGCGGCTATCGACCTGCAGACGCAGGGCTACCGCTCCGACAACGGCCGGTTTATCTATGAGCCGGTGGTCACCCTGCTGAAGCATCCCTACACCCGCCAGCTTTCACCGGACCATGCCGAGAAGCTGGAAAAGGAGCTGACACGGACCAACCGGTTCTATCCGCTGCCTTCGGAGCTGAAACGGGATGATTTCTTAGCGTATCTGTTTACGCCCTGCAGCGGCATCCAGGCGCTTTGCGACTATCTGCTGCAGCTCATCAAGCGGCTGTCTGTCCTCTACCGGCAGGAGACCGACCACGATGATATCTTTAATCAGCTCTACCGGGAATCGCTCTTCCAATGTCATCTGAAGATCAACCGCATCTATGGACTGATTGAGAGCGGGGAACTGGCGGTGCGCATCGACACGCTGAGAAGGCTGATTGATAAGGTGCTGCTTTCGGCGAATATTCCTTTCCACGGCGAACCGGCTATCGGCATGCAGGTGATGGGGGTATTGGAAACGCGTAATCTGGATTTCCGCAACCTGGTGATGCTCTCGCTCAACGAGGGACAGCTGCCCAAAGCCAGCGGTGAGTCGTCGTTCATCCCCTACAACTTGCGGAAGGCTTTCGGCATGACGACCATCGAGCACAAGAATGCGGTGTATGCGTACTATTTTTACCGCCTCATCCAACGGGCGGAAAACATCACGCTGCTCTACAACACGTCGTCCGACGGATTGAACCGAGGCGAGGAATCGCGCTTCATGCTGCAGCTGCTGATTGAGGGGCCGCATGAGATTACCCGCGAATACATCGAAGCCGGACAGTCGCCCCAGCACAGCCAGGAGATAGAGATTGTCAAGACGCAGGAAGTAATAGACAGGCTTCACCGCCGCTATAATACCAGCTATCCGAATGCGTCTGTACTCTCCCCTTCGGCGCTCAACACCTATCTCGACTGCCGCCTGAGGTTCTACTTCCGCTATGTGGCCGGACTGAAGGTGCCCGATGAGGTGAGCGCGGAGATCGACTCTGCCTTGTTCGGCACCATGTTCCACCTTTCGGCTGAGCTGGTGTACAGGGATCTGACTGCCCACGGAAAGATGATACAGAAATCGGACTTGGAACGTCTGCTGAAGGATGAGGTGCTGCTGGAGCGCTATGTTGACCGCGCCTTCAAGGAGAAGCTGTTTAAGATTGCCCCTGAGGAGCGCGCCGAATACAACGGCACTCAGCTTATCAACTCCAAAGTCATCCTCTCCTATCTGAAGCAACTGCTGCGCAATGACCTGCAGTATGCTCCGTTTGAGATGATCGACATGGAAAAGAAGGTGTGGGAAGAAGTGACCGTGGACAACGCAGAGCAGCCGTTTACGCTCCGTCTGGGCGGCACCATCGACCGCCTGGATGCGAAGGAAGGCACCCTACGGGTGGTGGACTACAAGACGGGTGGAGCTCCGATGAAGCCTACAAACATTGAGCAGTTGTTTACCCCTGCCGAAAAACGGCCGAACTACATTTTCCAAACATTCCTCTATGCAGCCATCATGTGCCGGAAAACGGCGTACAAGGTAGCTCCTTCGCTGCTCTACATTCACAAAGCAGCCACCGACAGCTACTCGCCCGTCATCGAAATGGGCGAACCCCGCAAAAAAGCACCGGTGGACAACTTTGCCGTTTGGGATGCTGAGTTTCGCGAAAAGCTGCAGCAGCTGCTTGCAGAGATCTTCGATAAGGAGCAAACCTTCACGCAAACGGAAGATACCAATAAATGTGCTTACTGCGATTTCAAAGCCATCTGCAAACGATAAGATATGAAGATTATACTGATAGATAATTACGACTCCTTCACTTATAATCTAGTCCACCTGGTGAAGGAACTCGGAGCAACGGATGTAACCGTTGTCCGCAACGACGAACTGACGCTGGAGGATTTGGCCCCTTATGATGCTATCCTCCTCTCGCCTGGACCCGGCGTGCCGGAAGAAGCCGGACTGCTACTCCCCATCATCGAAAGATACGCCCCTACGAAAAGCATCTTAGGGGTGTGCCTGGGGCATCAGGCCATCGGCCAGGTATTTGGCGCAAAGCTGGAAAACCTGGACCGGGTGTATCACGGCATCCAGTCGCCTGTCCGCCTCTCGGAGCACGACCGTGTCTTCGAAGGATTGGGAAAAGAAGTGGCGGTGGGCCGCTACCATTCTTGGGTAGTGAGCAAGGACGGCTTTCCGGATTGTCTGGAAATAACAGCGGAAAGTCCGGAGGGCTATATCATGGCTTTACAACATAAAACCTATGATGTGCATGGCATCCAGTTTCACCCTGAATCCATCCTCACCCCACAAGGGAAAGAGATGATCGGCAATTTTCTGAGAATAAAGGCCTGACGGAGAAACCTTCATTTTGAGTACAGCACAGCAGAAAGTTCAACAGGCTTTAAAAAGGAAGAATAAAAAAGAGAAACGAAAAAGAAGGATAAAAAGAAGGATAAAAAAGAACCACCCCTGCTCCAGCGAATGGCAGCAGAGGTGGTTTTTCGTATTAATTATCGCATGTATGTACGTTTGATGAACAAATCGAAAGGGCAATAAAACGAACTACTTGAGGGCTTTCGTTTCATCATCTTTTTCCTTTACTTCTTCAATAATCTGAGCCTCTTCAATCTGTTCCTTATCACGTGGCACGTTCGTCTTCGGCTGGCGGCGCATAAACTTAAACCAGTTGAGCAACTCCGACAGTGCATACACCAAGCTGCTGACGCCAATGATGATAAATGCCGTGTTACGTGTGCCTGTCGGGTTAAAGAGAACCACAATTCCGGCAATCAGAATCAAGGAAGGAATGACATAAAACGCAGCCGGAACAGGCATCCAGCGACGGGCTGCAAAGAGAGAACCCAGCTGCTGCACTCCTCCCATCATCAGTATGAATCCAAGAAGAAACATGAGTATATCTGCAAAGAACTCGGGCATTATAATGAGCCAGAGACCGAACAGCAGACTTCCGATGCCCTCCACCGGGAAACGTGTCACAAGTTCTTTGGTTTTCTTGGGAACAAAATAGCCAAACAAACTGATGACTCCGGGAATTAAGAATGCCACTCCCACCGTCATGACAATGTAACTGGCGGCTGCGTCTGGCCAAATGACCAGAACCAGTCCGATTACCAACGCAAACAATATGCGAATCAAGGAAAAATTCAATGTTTTCATATTTCTATTCATTTGTTAGTATTCTGCTTCAAGCCTGCATTTCCAACCACAGCATTATCACACCTACAAACAGGGCAGACTGCACTTTTGTTTTTCACTCCAAGCGATTTTATGATGCCCATATCCGAAAGTCAAAAACACACGCTCCGCTCAATTTTCAAAATCAAAGATACGTGCTTTGCTTTATTCCAACAAATTATTGCGCCACATTTACACCACAATTTAATCAGCGTTTATCAGCCAGCTCCACCTGATGCACCTCGTCCACCCCTTTTATCTGATTGATAGAAGCGATAACCTGCTGCAGCTCGCTGAAAGAATGAACCGAGAACTGAATGGTACAATCCACGATTTCATCTACCGTAGCCACCTCCAGACTGGCGATGGGCAGCTTCATGCCATTCGTGATACAGTCCACCAGATCAATCAGCATGTGATAGCGGTCCACCGCATTGACATGCACACAAACCGGATAAAACAGGTCGGCATCTTCGGGAAAATCGACCGACACAATCGAATCTCCCTTTTGAGAAGCCATCCGGATGGCCACAGGACAATCACGCTTATGGATAGTCACCGTGCCGTCCAGCTCCCGGAAACCGATCACCTCATTGCCCGGCAGCGGATGACAATGCTGGCAGCGGTTCTTGGGGATAGACTTTGCCTGCCCCCAATACGACCGCAGAAAACGCTTCGCCTTGTAGGTCTGCACACAGTCAATCCAATCGGCACGGGGAGTGAAATGCGGATTCGTGCCCACCTCCACACAATCGCCATGATGCAGCTCTGTCTTGATGGAACACAGCTTGCCGTTTATCTTGGCATACTGCGCATGCTCGCCCACCGCACTGTGAATCTCGAAGGCAAAGTCGAGCGCCGAAGCCCGCTGCGGCAGGCTGATTGCCTGTCCTTTGGGCGTGAACACCGTGATATCCTCGTTGTAGAGCGAACTCACCACACTGTCCATATACCATCCCTCGGCTGTCTGACTTGCTGCATCTTTCAGCAAAGCCCGGAACTTGGCAATCCAGTTGTCCCAAGCCCCCTCCATGCGTTCCACCGCACAGCCCAGTTTGGAATTGAGCACCATCCGCTCCGAAGAAATATGAATCTCCTCCCAGATACCCTGTCCGCTCAGCAGGCGGATATGAAAACTCTGATACCCGTTTTCCTTGGGCGAGTCGATGTAGTTGATGATGCTGCTGGGCTGCTCCTTGAAGTGGTCGGTCAGAATGGAATAGATACGCAGGCAGATACTCTTCTCCTCCGCCTCGCACGGAGCCGGATAGATGAGACGGATGATGTGTCTGTATTCCAGATGCTTGAAGTCGCGCCCCGTGTTGCGCAGCTTCCGCCAGATGCTGTAGGGCATGCGGTAGCGCACCTGCGTACGGGCCTCAATGCCGTGCTTGCTCAAAAGCTGCAGCATCTCCCCGGTAAACGCATCCAAGCGCTGCTGGTCCTCCTTCTTATCGGCCTCGATAGCCGCTTCCAGTTCTTGATACTCCAGCGGACAACGATAGCGCAGACTCAGATTTTCCAGTTCGCGGCGGATGCCATACAACCCTAAGCGGTTGGCAAGCGGAGCATAGAAATAATCCGTCTCCCCTGCAATCTTCATCTGCTTGTCCGGCCGCATACTCTCCAGCGTCCGCATATTGTGCAACCGGTCGGCCAGTTTAATCAGAATCGCCCGGATATCATAATGAAGCGACTCCAGCATCTGCTTGAAGTTGTCCACCTGCTTGGACGTTTCATATTGTTTCTTTTTCTGCTTGGTCACCACCCGCACCAGATAAGACACATCACTGCCGAAGCGGCTTTTCACATCTTCGATGGTAAAATCCGTGTCCTCCACCACATCGTGAAGAAAAGCCGCAATCACCGGATTGGGTCCCAGCTGCAATTCCTCCGCCACGATGCGGGCCACCGCCACCGGATGAATGATATAAGGCGCTCCGCTTTTCCTCTTCTGGCCGGCGTGTGCCTCTTTGGCAAATTCAAAAGCCTGACGGATGCGGTTGCAGTCTTCCACCGATACGTTTCGTTTTTCCATTACGGACAGGATCGATTCCAGCTGTCCGTTCATTAAGGTGTCATAGTCTTCCATAGCAGTATAATTATCAATTCAACAATCAAGGAGACAACAGCATGAGCATGTCAAAACAAGTTGCCTGTTTATCGTATTTTGTTGTTAAAGTTACAAATTTTGTCGCTAAAGTTACAAAAATTTATGAACGAACCTCTTTTTCTTCATAAAAAAATCCCTGCCACAGTTTCCTGCAACAGGGATTCTTTCTCCAGAAGGAGGCATTCTGCCGCCCTTCGGCTTATTTTTTCTTGGCATCCAGCTCCTTCAGCAGTTCGTCTACTGCCGTCTTCAGCTGTGTATCCTCCCCTTTCACCACCGTTTCAGGCGCATTTGCCACACGCACATCCGGCTCCAGCTGAGCATTCTCCAGATACGTACCGTCGGGCAGACGATAGCCGATGATAGGAATACCGAAAAGCAAAGACGGATCCTGCAGCGTTTCCCAAGAAACACTGGTCATCGTACCCGGCACCGGCATACCCACCAGTTTGCCCATGCGGCGATGCTTGTACACCCACGGAGTGCCATGCGCATTGGAGTAGTTGGCTTCACACTGCACCATGATGGAAGGCTTGTTCCAGCGGCGGCTCGGCATGTCGCAGGCTTCGCGTCCGCGCACCACCTGCGTGAGGTATTTCTCACCGCTGAAAAGCACCTCGATATCTTCATGCAAGCGACCACCCCCGTTGAAGCGGGTATCAATCACAATTCCGTCGCAATGATTGTATTTACCCAAGATGTCTGAATAAACCGTACGGAAACTGCCGTCGTCCATCGACTTGATGTGCACATAGCCCAGTCGGCCGCCCGACCAGCGCTCCACATCGGCTGCGCGCTGTTTCACCCAGCGCCGGTAGAGCAGGCTGTTGAACTGACCGCCCGAGATCGGCTTCACCACCTCTTCCCAGCGCTCACCGCTTTGAGGAGAATAGAGCGATACCAGCAGTTTCTTGCCCGTTTCACCGTTCAGCAGCTGATAGATATCCGTCTGCTTGTCCAGTTCCTTGCCGTTGATCTTCTCGATGATGCAGCCCGCTTTCACCTTCGTGCGAGCATGGTCGAACGGACCCTTCTCCACCACCTCATCAATCTTCAGACCCTTATCCTGATACGTCCAGTCGAACAGCAGTCCCAGGTTGGCTGTAGCCTTGGCGCGTCCCCCCGAAGCATAACTGCTTCCCGTATGCGACACATTCAGTTCGCCCAGCAGCTCGCTCAGCAACTCGGCAAAATCATAATTGTTGTCGATATGCGGCAAGAACTTCCGGTAAGCAGCCGTCATGGCATCCCAGTCCACCCCATGCATATTGAGGTTATAGAAGCGCTTCTGCACCTGCTTGTACACATGATTGAACATCGCTTCCCGCTCGGCAGCGAGATCCATCTCCATCACCGCCTGATACGTAATCGGCTTCAGCATCTCCGACTTGCCATCCATCTTCTGCATGCCCCGTCCGCTGAAGAGATACACATTGCCGCCGTTGTCGAGCATGAGCGAAGCCCATCCCGAATTCAGCTTATGCAACCGCTTGGTATCGCCTTCCCGCAGATTCAGTTTCCAGAGGTCGTAGCCCCCTTCAAAGGCAGCGAAATAATACAAGTTCTCCCCGTCTTTGGAAAGCACGGCATCCCCCAGTTGAGACGAATGCGGAGTCAGGCGCACGATGCGGTCTTCCACACCGTCGAGTTCCACCACAATACCTTTGGCTTCCTCCTTTTTTCCGTCCGCCTGGCCGTCTTTGCCGTCCTTGGCCTTCTTATCCTTGCTCTTCTTGTCCTTGCCGCTGGCATTCTTGTCCTTATCCTTCAGCTTCTTCTGCTCCTTTTCAAATTCCTTCAGCAGCTCGAAATCCTCCTTGTTCAATCGGTAGCGGTCGTAAGCCTCCTGATTCAGGAACACCATCATGACATCCATCTGAGAACCCCAGGAAGCATGAGCGCGCATACCGTAGCGCTCAGTAGCAAACAGCAGTGCGTTGCCGTCGAGCACCCAGCGGGGACCGCCGTTCATGTATCCGCTTTGCGTGAGGTTAACAATCTGGCCCCCCTGCGCACTCACCAAGCCCACATCCGAATAAGGGTCGTGGTGATTGCCGATAAATTCGAGGGCAAACCACTTGCCGTCGGGCGACCATTCATACTCAAATCCGCCTCCAGTGCTGAACCAAGTGGAACCGTCGGTCACCTGGCGCACCTTCTTCGTAGCCAGATTGAGCACCATCAAGCGGTTGCGGTCTTCGATAAAGGCGAGTTCCTTGCCGTCGGGCGAATATTTCGGATACATCCGTTCCACATTCTTTGAAGGCAGCAGCACCTCTTCTTCCACCAGCATGGCATGGGGGAAGTTCGGGTCTTCCTCGCGGACAATCTTAGCTGTATACAGCTGCCAGTTGCCCGTCCGTTCGCTGGCATACACCAAGGTACGGTTGTCGGGTGCAAAAGACACAGCTGCCTCCATGGCCGGCGTATTCGTAATCTGCTTCGTCGTGGTGTAGTCGGTCGACGTCACAAAGACATCCCCGCGCACGATAAACGCCACCTGCTTGCCGTCGGGCGATACGGCTGCCGAAGTAGCCCCCTGCGCATAGCGGAGCGTAGCCATCGGATCCTCCTCATCGCGCACCAGGTCCACCTTCACCCGCTGCGGACGGCCTCCCGCCTGCTGCGTGTACAGTTCGCCGTCGTAGGTGTAGCAAAGCGTTCCGTTCCGGCTGATAGACAAGAAGCGCACCGGATGCGTCTTGAACGAGGTCACTGCCTTCACCTCCTCGGGACGGTCCACAGGGAACGTGTAGACATTGAACGAGCCTCCGTTGCGTTCACTCAGGAAGTAGACCGACTGCTCATCGGGAGCAAACACCGCATTACGGTCTTCTCCCTCCCGGTTGGTCAGATTCGTATGTTTGCCCGTCTCAACATCATACACCCAGATGTCACGGGTAATCGATGACGTATGGTGTTTTCGCCATTCGCTTTCAAAGCCCTTCTGGTCTTGATAAAGGAAGCGCTTGCCTTTCTGGCTGAAGCACACACTCTCGGCCGGAGTGCCCAGCACCTGCGTGGTGCGTCCACCGTCCACCGGCACCTGATACAGTTCGCTCATCGCTCCCGAGGGGAACAAGACACTGGCTGAAGGGTCCTGAATGGAGGCAGAAAACAGAATATGCTTGCCGTCGGGTGTGAAAGCAGAAGGAGTCTCTGCAGCAGAATGATACGTGAGCCGACGGGCTGATCCGCCGGTTGCCGGCATCACAAAGATATCAAGACTCCCATGACGGTCGCTCGCGAAAGCAAGCTGCTTCCCGTCGGGCGACCACACCGGATGCGTTTCATACGAAGGCAATGTGGTGAGCTGCACGGCTGTTCCCCCCTGCACAGGCACTTTGTAAATATCGCCTTTGTAGCAGAAAGCGATTTCCTTTCCGTCGGGCGAGATGCATGCATTCCGCAGCCACAACGGATTCACGGCATAACCGGTCAATGAGGTCAATGCCAATGATAAACCTACAATCAGTTTTTTCATATTTACTTCTTTACTTCTATTGTTTTATATTTATTTCTTTTTCACAACTTACTTCTATCTATATTTTTTAATTGATAGAATCATTTTTGATTCCAAAGATACAGACGCAGTCACCCGATCAGAGGTCCACCTGCATCACATGCCCCGTGTGGTTATAGAACACCCTGCTGCCCAAATCCCTGCAGAAAGAAGCATACTGGTCCACCCCGGTGCAATGACACACCCCGATCTGCTCGGGCAAGTGCTCCTGCAGATAGCTCACGATGGGACGGTATTTTTCCTCGCCGGCCCCGTGGATGTGAAATCCGCCCATAAGCAGGCGGAGCTGCCGGTGAGGATAAGCACAGCAGACGGTGCGCAGCATATTCGTAATACCCCGGTGAGAGCAGGCACTGATCACAGCCATGCCCTCCTCTCCCACCAGTGCCACAGCCAGTTCGTCTTCAAAAGTATCCGCCATCCGTCCGCCGGGCAGCTGCACAAAGAAATGGTCAAAATGCGTATCGGCCGGATTCACGATGGGCAACTGGGGAAAAAGGACAACACCCGGCAGCAGTTCGGTCTGCTCTTCAATAAAACGGAAACGGGCAAGGTCGAGCGCATCGGTGTGCTTCATGCCGTTTTCACGGTCGTCCTTGAACTTGGGCGCCAGCACCCCCCGCTTGCACACCACAGCAGCATGCCCGTTGAGCTGCAAGAAATAGCGCAGTCCGCCCGTATGATCACTGTGTCCATGCGAAAGAATCAGATAATCCACCTCTTGCAGGTTGATGTGCAGCAACCGAGCGTTGCGAATAAACAGATCGGATGCACCCGTATCAAACAAAACCTTTCCCGAAGGAGTTTCGATATAGATCGACAGTCCGTGCTCAGCCTGCAGCTTGCGGCCATACACCCCGTTCTCTACCAATGTGGTCAGTTGAAATTTCATTTTACCAAACTTTCAGATTTTTCGTTTTATCAAACATTCAGTTGCCTGCGGGCCGTTGCTGCAAATACAGACATACCCCTACAAACTGCAAATATAAGCATTCTTCCGATGAAAAAAAGAGATAGAACCCCCGGATTTTTTATCTTTGCAGAGTAAAAAGCGAGAAATCTGAAACAAAACAGCAATGGAAATCTGAAACAAGACAAGAATGGAAATCAGAGAAGAAATACGCAACAAACTCCACGCCTGGGCCGATGCCCGTTACCGGGAGTTCCACTCGGGCCTCGTGCCGGATACGCCTCATATCCTGGGCGTACGGATTCCTCTGCTCCGGCAGCTGGCCAAGGAATTAGTGCGAGACAGCCGCTGGCGCGACTTCGTAGGGGCAACCGACACCTGCTATTACGAAGAAACCATGCTGCAAGGCATGATGATAGGTCGGCTGAAAATGAGCTGGGAAGAGAAGAAAAGCTACATACAGCAGTTTGTGCCGCGCATCAACAACTGGGCGGTGTGCGACATATTCTGCGGCGAACTGAAGAAAACAGCACGGAAAGAACCGGAGGCAGTGTGGGACTTCCTGCAGCCCTATCTAGCATCCGAGAAGGAATTTGAACAGCGGTTCGGCATTGTCATGCTGCTCCATTTTGTCGACGAGAAGCATCTCCCGGCACTGTTTGCCTATGCCGACACGTTCTGTGAGGAAGGCTATTATGCCCGCATGGCACTGGCGTGGGTGCTGTCTGTGTGTTATGTCCACTTTCCGAAACCCACACTGGCTTATCTGCAGCGCAGCAGGCTGGACCGCTGGACCTACAACAAAGCATTGCAGAAAAGCATTGAATCGCTCAGAGTCAGCGCTACCGACAAAACCATCCTGCGCAGCATGAAGCGGAAATGAAGCGCACGGCATGAAACATGCAATATGAAGCATACGGCATGGAAGGTGCGGAAATGAAGCGCACGGCATGAGGTGGAAATGACCTAGTCCGCCCAAAAAGAAATTGACAAAAAATGGATAAAGGACAAATAATAAAGGCGAGCAAAGGATTGACTTCGAAAAAATAACCTATATTTGCAGCCAATTAATTGCTAACTATATTTGCAATCAATAATTAACTACTAAATTTTATAGAACATGAAAAAGTTAACTTATTTAGCTATGGCAACAGCCGCATTAAGCATGGCTGCATGCTCTGGAAACCAAGCTGGCTACGTTGTTACAGGTACAGTGGAAGGCGCTGCCGACGGTGACACTGTTTATCTTCAGGAACCTGCTGGCAGATCGCTGACCAAACTCGATACAGCTGTCATTGCCAACGGCTCTTTCACATTCAAAGGCGTACAGGATTCAGCTGTCAACCGCTACATCACTTGCCAGGTGAACGGTGCACCGCTGATGGTGGACTTCTTCCTTGAAAACGGTACCATCAACGTATCACTCAACAAAGAAGAAAGCACAGTGAAAGGTACAGCCAGCAACGATGCTTACCAAGAGATGAAATCACAGCTCAACGCCATCGGCAAGAAAGCAAATGCCATCTACGAAGCGATGAGCAACAGCACGCTGACTGACGAGCAGAAAGAAGCAAAGCAGCAAGAAGCTATGAAGCTGCAGGATGAATACCAGAACACAATTAAAGCATCCATCGAGAAAAACATCACACTCCCGGTAGGCGTGTTCTTGTTCAAACAGACATTCTACAACAACTCCATCGAAGAAAACGAAACGTTGCTCAGCAAATTGCCGGCCAACTACCAAAACGATGAGATGATTGTAAACATCAAAAAGATGATCGACACGCAAAAGAAAACAGCCATAGGCACTAAGTTCACAGACTTTGCCATGAAGACTCCCGACGGAAAAGACGTGAAGCTGTCCGACTACGTGGGTAAAGGCAAAGTGGTATTGGTTGACTTCTGGGCTAGCTGGTGTGGTCCTTGCCGCCGTGAAATGCCGAACCTGGTAGATGCTTACAAGAAATACAAAGGCAAAAACTTTGAAATCGTAGGTGTATCTCTCGACCAAAGCGCTGACTCTTGGAAAGATGCCATCAAAAAACTGAACATCACTTGGCCGCAAATGTCCGACTTGAAGTTCTGGAACTGCGAAGGTGCGAAGCTGTATGCCGTTACCGGTATTCCTTACACTGTACTTATCGACGGTGAAGGTACCATCATCGCACGCGGTCTGTATGGCGAAGAACTGCTGAAGAAAATCGGTGAAGTAGTGAAATAACGAAAAACTTTCACAGTATTCAAACATAGAAGCACGTCCGTTTCACAGCGGACGTGCTTTTTTTTATCCAAATCACAACTAATTTCACAATTCCTACCTGTTTTTATCTAATAAATCTATATCTTTGTCATCAATTTAACAGAAATTCTATAATTATGAGAGAAGATACACCCTCAGTTTTGTTAATTTACACTGGTGGTACTATCGGAATGATAGAAAACCCGGAAACGGGCGCGCTTGAAAATTTCGATTTTGCCCACCTGCTTAAACACGTGCCCGAGCTGAAAAGATTCAACTATCACATTTCCTCCATTCCCTTTAATCCGCCACTTGACTCCTCCGATATGGAGCCCATTTACTGGACCAAGATGGTGAAAATCATTGATGAGAACTACGACAAGTTCGACGGCTTCGTCATTCTTCACGGAACAGATACCATGGCTTATACGGCCTCTGCCCTCAGCTTTATGCTCGAGAACCTTCACAAGCCTGTCATTCTCACCGGATCGCAACTGCCCATCGGAACACTGCGCACAGACGGAAAGGAAAATCTGATTACCGCCATCGAGATTGCTGCAGCCAAGAATCCGGACGGCACTCCAGTGGTGCCCGAGGTCTGCATTTTCTTTGAGAACGAACTCATGCGAGGCAACAGAACAACCAAAATCAACGCCGAGAATTTCAATGCCTTCCGCTCATTCAACTATCCGCCACTGGCGAAGGTGGGCATTCACATCAAATATGAGCCGTGTCTGATTCGCAAACCGGACTTCTCCAAACCGCTGAAGGCCCACTACCTGTTCGACACGAATGTGGTTATCCTAACCCTCTTCCCCGGCATTCAGGAAAGCCTCGTAACGGCTATTCTCAACGTACCCGGGCTGAAAGCAGTGGTAATGAAAACATTCGGATCGGGAAATGCACCGCAGAAGGAATGGTTTATCCGCCTGCTCAAGGAAGCTACCGAACGGGGAATCATCATTGTCAACATCACGCAGTGTGCATCGGGTGCGGTAGAAATGGGACGCTATGAAACGGGCGTACACCTGATGGAAGCCGGCGTTATCAGCGGATATGACAGCACACCGGAATGTGCCATCACCAAACTGATGTTCCTCCTGGGCCACGGATTACACAATCAGGAAATCCGCGAAAAAATGAACGCTTGCCTGATAGGGGAAATCTCAAAAAAATAAATCCGGAAGAAAGATAGAAGAGAAATTCAGAAAGAAAGAAA
>Oklahoma_p2__coassemble_775_pt1 | contig 23945 bp, 20 predicted proteins | sample Oklahoma_p2__metabat2_high_PE_036 | metagenome-assembled genome bin Oklahoma_p2
CTACTCTTTTTTTTTATTATTTCAGCATACCAGGCTTGCTATAAACTGGTAGAAGAAATAACCGCATATCATAAATTTCAGCAACGTACCGGCAAGAAAACCGACCAGAGAGCCAACGCCTGAGCGAAGAGCCTGCGAGAACTCCTTATTACCAAGCAATTCGCCCACAAGTGCCCCCAAGAAAGGACCGAAAATAATGCCCCACGGCAAAAAGAGGAATCCGGCCAACGTGCCGACTACACAGCCCCAGTTTCCCCACTTGCTGCCACCAAAGTATTTGCTGCCCAGCATCGGAATAAAATAATCCAAGACTTGCATCACCACGACCACCAACAGCCAGACCAGCAGCTGTGTCGTTGTAAACTGCACCTTGTCGGTGACATGAAGCAGCAGCAAACCGACATACGAGATGGGCGGTCCCGGCAAGACAGGAAGAACACAGCCTGCCATACCGGCAAGGAGACAAAGCGCCCCCACAACAATCAAAAAAATATCCAACATACCATCACTGTTTATTAATCACACACAAAAATACAGCATCTTCTCCGAAAAGCCTCCGAGATTGCAAGAAAATACACCCTACAGTCTCATCATACACGCTGCAGCACACAACATTTAACAGCCTGCAGCAGGAAAAACCTGACAAATTTCTGCCTGCATTTGCCCTGTTTACGCAAATAAAAACTATCTTTGCGATTAAGAATACTGAAAAACGAAAGATATGAAGCAAATAGATAGTTTAAAAGAGCTTATCAGTCAGGGAGCTGTGGATACTGCCATCCAGCAGATGGACCAACTCCTGCAAGAGCCTTCTTCCGTTACAGAAAAAGACACCCTCTATTACTTACGGGGAAATGCATACCGGAAAAAGGGAGATTGGAAACGCGCTTTGGACAATTACCAATATGCCATCGACCTCAACCCCGACAGTCCGGCCACACAAGCAAGAAAAATGCTCATGGATATCCTTAACTTCTACCACAAGGATATGTTTAATCAATAAAGACAACTTGAATCCAAGATAACGTAATAAAAGTAAGATTATGGCAAAAATGAAAGGAGCAATCGTAGTTGACACCGAACGATGCAAAGGATGCAACCTATGCGTAGTAGCGTGTCCGCTTAATGTTATCGCCCTCAACAAGGAGGTAAACATGAAAGGCTATAACTATGCCTGGCAAGTAAAAGAAGATACCTGCAACGGATGCAGCTCGTGTGCAACGGTCTGCCCGGACGGATGTATCTCAGTGTATAAAGTAAAAGTAGAATAAAAGAAAAGAATATGGCAGAAGAAGTTGTATTAATGAAAGGAAACGAAGCGATCGCCCACGCAGCCATCCGCTGCGGTGCCGACGGATACTTCGGATATCCTATTACTCCCCAATCGGAAGTGCTGGAAACACTGGCAGAATTGAAACCATGGGAAACAACCGGTATGGTGGTGCTTCAGGCAGAAAGTGAAGTGGCAGCCATCAATATGGTATATGGTGGTGCAGGCAGTGGAAAGATGGTAATGACCTCCTCTTCCAGCCCCGGTGTCAGTTTGAAACAAGAAGGAATTTCCTATATTGCAGGTGCCGAATTGCCCTGTCTCATTGTCAATGTCATGCGCGGCGGCCCCGGTTTGGGAACTATCCAACCCAGTCAGGCCGACTATTTCCAGACAGTGAAAGGAGGCGGTCATGGCGACTACCGACTTATCGCACTGGCTCCGGCTTCTGTACAGGAAATGGCAGATTTCGTATCATTAGGATTTGAACTGGCCTTCAAATACCGCAACCCCGCCATTATTCTCGCCGATGGAGTCATCGGACAGATGATGGAAAAAGTGGTGCTTCCTGCCCAAAAGCCACGCCGCACAGAGGAAGAAATCATCGCTCAATGCCCGTGGGCTGCCACCGGCAGAACGAAAAACCGCCAACCGAATGTCATCACTTCTCTGGAACTGAAGCCCGAAGCAATGGAAGTAAACAATCTCCGTTTCCAGGCCAAATACCGTGAAATTGAAGAAAACGAAGTACGCTTTGAAGAAATCAATTGCGAAGATGCCGAATACCTGATTGTAGCCTTCGGTTCCATGGCCCGTATCGGTCAGAAAGCCATGGAAATGGCACGTGAAAAAGGAATCAAGGTAGGTATCCTGCGTCCTATTACGCTGTGGCCTTTCCCCACCAAAGCCATTGCAGCTTATGCCGACAAAGTGAAAGGTATTCTGGTCACTGAGCTGAACGCCGGACAGATGATAGAAGACGTACGGCTGGCTGTCAACGGAAAGGTTAAGGTTGAGCACTTTGGACGCCTCGGCGGTATCGTACCCGATCCGGACGAAATTGTTGCAGCCTTAGAAGAAAAAATAATCAAATAACGAAACGATGAATCCCGATAAAATAAGAAACGTATTGAACATTCTTTTCATGGTTCTGGCACTGGCTGCCATCATCACCTATTTCACCATTGGAAAGGAAGACTTTAAAACGTTTATCTACGTATGCAGTGCGGCATTTTTTGTCAAGCTGATGGAGTTTTTTATACGGTTCACCAACAGATAAGGAGATGAAGCTATGACGAAAGAAGAAATAATCAAACCCGAAAATCTGGTTTACAAAAAACCTACTTTGATGAACGACAACGCCATGCACTACTGCCCGGGTTGCAGTCATGGTGTGGTACACAAGCTCATTGCAGAAGTCATTGAGGAAATGGGCATGGAAGATAAGACTGTGGGCATATCCCCGGTGGGCTGTGCGGTGTTTGCCTATAACTATATTGACATCGACTGGCAAGAAGCTGCCCACGGACGTGCTCCGGCAGTAGCCACAGCCATCAAGCGCTTATGGCCCGACCGCTTGGTGTTCACCTACCAAGGCGACGGTGACTTGGCCTGCATCGGTACAGCAGAGACCATCCACGCACTAAACCGTGGTGAAAACATCACTATCATCTTCATCAACAACGCCATCTATGGTATGACAGGGGGGCAAATGGCACCAACCACACTCGTAGGCATGAAGACAGCGACTTGCCCTTACGGACGCGACACGCACCTCCATGGATTCCCGTTGAAAATGGCCGACATCGCAGCGCAGCTGGAAGGAACAGCCTATGTGACCCGCCAGTCTGTACAGTCAGTACCGGCTATCCGCAAAGCGAAGAAAGCCATCCGGAAGGCATTTGAGAACTCCATGAACGGCAAGGGTTCCAACTTGGTGGAAATCGTATCTACCTGCAGCTCGGGCTGGAAGATGACACCTGAAAAGGCAAACAAATGGATGGAGGAACACATGTTCCCGTTCTATCCGCTGGGTGATTTGAAAGATAAATAATAACGCGAAAAGTCAACAGAACAATGAAAGAAGAAATAATTATAGCAGGATTCGGTGGACAAGGCGTATTGTCTATGGGTAAGATTCTAGCCTATTCCGGTCTGATGGAAGGTAAAGAAGTAAGCTGGATGCCGGCTTACGGCCCTGAACAGCGAGGAGGAACTGCCAACGTGACAGTAATCGTAAGCGATGAAAAAATCTCCTCCCCGATTCTCAGCAAATACGATAGCGCTATCATCCTGAACCAACCGTCACTTGAAAAGTTTGAAAGCAAAGTGAAGCCGGGCGGTATCCTTATCTACGATGGATATGGTATTATCCACCCACCCACACGCAAGGATATTAAAGTGTACCGCATTGATGCCATGGATGCAGCCAACGAAATGAACAATGCCAAAGCATTCAACATGATTGTGTTGGGCGGATTACTGAAACTGCACCCCATCGTGACACTTGAAAACGTCATTAAAGGATTGAAAAAAACACTTCCCGAACGCCACCACCACTTGATTCCGATGAATGAGGAAGCCATCAAGAAGGGTATGGAACTGATACGTGAAGTATAAACATTTCCCCAACCGCGCTGTTGCAAACGCTCTGCAGCAGCGCGGTTATTCGTTTGCCACACTGAGAACAAGGACATACAGTGTCAAGAAAGCGCAAATCTCCAACGATTTCTCCCCCATACATAACAGATAATCCAGCAAAAGTAAGTATATTTGTCCCCACTTATGAGACGAATCTTACTAATATATATTTTATTATCCGTAATAGGCTTCACAAACGTCCATGCACAGTTCGACAATGGTCGCCAGCGAGTGGATGAAAACGGATATGACCAATATGGAAATCAGGTAGATCCTGCCATGATTCCCGACAGACTGGATAGTGCTAATGTGGAAGTAAAAGGACTGCCACCCAAACTCTATATGTGGCGTATCAACAACCAACTCGGCGACCGGACCCTCATTCCGGCGGATACGGCCTACCATCATTTCCAGAATCTCAACCTCACTGAAGGGCTGACAGGCCACTACAACTACTTGGGAAACATGGGTTCTCCCCGCTTGTCTCGTATCTTCTTCGACCGACGCGATGCAGAACCGACCATTTTTCTGGAACCGTTTTCCAGTTTCTTTGTGCGCCCAACAGAGTTTAATTTTACCAACAGCAATGTGCCCTATACCAACCTGGCATACTTTAAAGCCGGTAATAAAGTCAACGGAGAAGAACGCTTCAAATCTTATTTTTCGGTCAATGCCAACAAAAGACTGGCATTTGGCTTCAATATCGACTACCTGTACGGACGCGGTTACTACAACAATCAAAGCACAGCGTATTTCAATGCTGCCTTGTTTGGTAGTTATATCGGCGACCGCTATCAGCTGCAAGCTATCTACAGCAATAATTACTTGAAAACCAACGAAAACGGGGGTATCGAAGACGATCGCTATATCACAGCACCCGAAGAGATGGCACAGGGACAACGGGAATATGAATCAACCAATATCCCGACGAAGCTGAATGCTACGACCAACCGTAACCACGACTTCTACGTGTTTCTGACCCACCGCTATAACTTAGGTTTCCATCGGGATATTGCTCAAGCAGAGAACGATACAACACCCGTCAAACAGGAATTTGTGCCCGTTACCAGCTTTATACATACCCTTCAGGTGGAGCGTGCCCGCCACACTTTCAACTCCGGTGATGACATGCGTGAAAAGAATTATTATCAAAACACGTACATGAATCCTGAAGTGCCCGGAGCCAGAGACACGACTACCTACATAGGGGTTAAAAATACGGTAGGTATTGCCCTGCAGGAAGGATTCAACAAATATGCCAAGGCCGGACTGACGGCATTTGCTTCGTATAAAATCAACAAGTATACGCTGATGAATATGAACGGTGCGCCCAAGGCCGATAAATACAATGAAAACGAATTCTACGTGGGAGGTGAACTGACCAAGAAACAAGGCAATGTGCTGCATTATCACGCCATCGGAGAAGTAGGTGTCGCAGGAAAAGCCATCGGACAGTTTGACGTAAAGGGAGACCTCGACTTGAACTTCCGTTTGTGGAAAGACACAGTCAGCCTGATTGCCCGCGGGGTAATCAGCAACAAGCTGGCACCTTTCTACATGCGCCACTACCATTCCAAGCATTTCATGTGGGACAACGACATGGACAAAGAATTCCGTACCCGGGTGGAAGGCGAACTGAACATTGCCCGCTGGAAGACTCGCTTGAGAGCCGGAGTGGAAAATATAAAGAATTACACGTACTTCAACCAGCAGGCTGTGCCTGAACAAAAGGACGGAAGTGTGCAAGTCATTTCAGCAAGCTTGAACCAAGACTTTAAATTAGGCATTTTCCACCTCGACAATGAAGTGACGTGGCAAAAGACGAGTGATGAAACGGTGCTTCCGCTGCCCGATCTTTCACTCTATCATAATTTCTACATGCAGTTCAAGCTGGCCAAAAAAGTGCTCAATGTACAGTTGGGAGCAGACGTACGTTACTTTACAAAATACAATGCACCCGCTTATATGCCAGCCATCCAGAATTTTCACCTGCAACCTACCAATGATCAGGTGGAAATCGGAGGTTATCCCATTGTCAATGTGTATGCCAACTTGCATTTGAAACGCACCCGTTTCTATGTGATGATGTATCATGTAAACCAAGGTATGAGTAAACCGAATTATTTCCTTTCACCTCATTACCCCATCAACCCCCGTGTACTGAAATTTGGTCTTTCATGGAACTTCTATGATTAACCCCACTGCGGTTTGTGATGAATAAACAACTCAACATGCGTCTACTCAGATACCTGATTCCCGTAGTTGCTATCGTAAGCATTTTCTTTGTCACAAGAAAAGAACAGACAGCAGATACAAGGATAGCTCATGCAAAAGACTATGCCGAGATAGCTGCAGAAGGCATGCTACGGGTAGCTACGGAATACAATGCCATCAGTTTTTTCATACAGGGAGACACCTGTTCAGGCTTCCACTATGAATTGATCCAGGCTTTTGCTCACAGCAAAGGGCTGAAAACAAGCATCACTCCCGTAATGAGCATTGAGGAACGTCTGAATGGATTGGCCGAAGGAGTCTACGACCTCATTGCCACCAACATACAGGTGACAAACGAGTTGAAAGATTCGCTGCTCCTCACCACCCCTATTGTACGGAACAAGCAAGTGCTAGTGCAGCGAAAGAAACAAGGTGATAAAGACTCCACCTTTATTGACAACCAGCTGCAACTGGCCAAGTACACAGTACACGTAGTAAAAGGGTCACCATCGATGATGCGCATTCAGAACTTGAGTGAAGAAATAGGCGATACCATCTTCATCAAAGAAATTGAGAAATACGGACCGGAACAACTGATTTCGATGGTAGCTCATGGCGACATAGACTATGCTGTCTGTGAAGAAAGCATCGCTAAAATCATGGCCGACTCCCTTCCCCAAATCGATATTCAAACGCCCATCAGTTTCACCCAATTCTACGCATGGGCTGTGAGCAAACAATCACCTGCCTTGCTCGATAGTCTGAACACATGGCTGGATGGATTCCAGAAAAGCAAAGAATACCGCCAGCTCTACCGGAAGTATTACAAATAAGTCGCCACTGCATTTCACCCGAAATACCGGCTGAATCTTGCCGCTTAGCACAAACTCGCCCCATTTACAATCCACCACACCACGAGAAACAGGCAGAAAGTTGGTCCTGACAAAAAAATACTGTATCTTTGGATTCTTGTAATACTATTATATAGATAAAAGATGAGTGAAAAAATAATCAAATGGGGCTTTATCGGTTGTGGAGAAGTGACCAAAAAGAAAAGCGGTCCCGCTTTCCAAAAAGTGGAACACTCCGAAGTCATCGCTGTCATGAGCCGAGAAGGCGAAAAGGCCAAAGCCTATGCCGAAGAACGAGGCATCAAGAAATGGTATGATGATGCCCAGGAACTGATTGATGATCCGGAAGTAAATGCTATCTATATCGCCACTCCTCCTTCTTCACATGCCACCTATGCCATCATGGCAATGAAAGCCGGCAAACCTGCCTATATTGAAAAGCCGATGGCACAGACCTACGAGGAATGTACCCGCATCAACCGTATCTCCAAAGAAACGGGAGTACCTTGTTTTGTAGCCTACTACCGCCGCTATCTTCCCTACTTCCAGAAAGTAAAGGAACTGGTGGAAAACGGAAGCATAGGCAACGTCATCAATGTGCAAATTCGATTTGCACAGCCGCCCCGTGACTTGGATTATAACCGGGACAACCTACCCTGGCGCGTTCAGGCCGACATTGCCGGAGGAGGATATTTCTACGATTTGGCACCACACCAGATTGATTTGCTCCAGGATATGTTTGGCTGCATTCTTGAAGCCAGCGGTTTCAAAAGCAACCGGGGCGGACTCTATGCGGCCGAAGATACGTTGAGTGCCTGCTTCCAATTCGACAACGGACTGGTGGGAAGTGGTTCATGGTGTTTTGTAGCCCATGATTCAGCCCGAGAAGACCGCATTGAAATCATCGGAGACAAAGGTATGATCTGCTTCTCGGTGTTCACCTACGACCCTATTGCCCTGCACACTGAAAAGGGACGGGAAGAAATCTACGTAGACAATCCGGAACACGTGCAGCAGCCGCTCATCCAGGCAGTAGTAGACCACCTGTTAGGCAAATCCATATGTACCTGCGACGGTGAAAGCGCTACACTCACCAACTGGGTGATGGATAAAATTCTTGGAAAATTCTAAATAAACAGAAGCGCTATGACTAAAGAAGAATTGATGAGAAAAGCCATTGAGCTTTCCAAAGAAAATGTGGCCAATGGTGGAGGGCCTTTCGGCGCTGTCATTGCCACCAAAGACGGTGAAATAATAGCGACCGGAGTCAACCGGGTAACCGCCTCGTGTGACCCGACTGCCCACGCGGAAGTCAGTGCTATCCGCGAAGCTGCAGCCAAATTGGGAACATTCAACTTGAGCGGCTACGAGATATTCACCTCCTGCGAACCCTGCCCCATGTGCCTAGGAGCTATCTATTGGGCCCGGCTGGATAAAATGTACTATGGCAACAATAAAACAGATGCCAAAAGAATCGGCTTTGATGATTCGTTTATTTATGACGAGTTGGAACTGAAACCGGAAAACCGTCAACTTCCTTCAGAAATACTGCTCCATGAAGAAGCTTTGGCTGCATTCCAAGCCTGGGCAGAGAAAGAAGACAAGATTGAGTACTGAATGTCATACCCCAATAACAGAAAAATCCCCGGATAAGCCGTAGACACTCGGCATCCAGGGATTTTTTTACACACAAAAGTTATTTATAATTTGAATTGAAAACTGTTCTACTTTTATTTAGAAACGCATGCCTAACGTAAGCATCACCTTATGATTGGTATGAGTAACCTCTGTACCCGGCAAATCTACGCAATCGAATGCATAGAATGTTTCCTTATACGTATTCAAGAGATAAGCCATATCCATGTAAAAGCTCTTTCCGCGGTATCCCAATCCAAAAGCATAATTCTGCGTTTCTCCCGGATTGGCAAATTCGGTATCTGTTCGCATCGAATTGGGCGCTAAATACTTAAAGGCATCACTTTTCATAGGCGAACTGATATAATTGTATCCCAAGCGAAGTGACATTTCGGGCATCAACTTAAACTCACCGCCTATACGGAATGTATGCACGGCTTTCATCATCGCTTCTATATCTGCCGTCTGTCCCATTTCATATCCGTCCGGATCTTTCAGCCGACCGGCAGAACGATCACTGTATTCATATTCTACCCCAAATGCAGCAAACGAACCAACGGTATAACCCATGTTCACATTAAACTTCCACGGAGTAATCAGGCGATAATCATACTCACCCTCTGTATCGCGTCCTGCAGCATCATACGGTTTGCTTACCCCTTTTTTAATTTCGTCATTATGAACCACGTCAAAGTCTAAGTAAGCCCTGTTACGCTCCGTCAAACTGAAATAGGTCGGTGTATGTACAGCCGCACCAATACGGAACGATGACATTTCAAACGGACGAAGAATGAAACCCAACTTAAAGTCAACCCCACTACCATTCACACCGAATTCATTTCCCAGCGTATAACCGCCCTGACCATTCCCCTTGGCATCAGTAAAATCTTCATTATAAACACTGCTACGGTCGTAATCAACACAATACAAGCCTAAAGTAGCTCCCAGATAAAACCGGTCATGGAAATTCAAAGCACCATTCAAGTCGAATGCGTGAATCCCCCCACTCTCTTTCGAACTGTATTGCTGCTGCACCTTGTCGCCCTGCATCCAGTAAGGAGTATATCCTTCAAAGAGCTCTTCACCCTCGGGAAGCGGCTGTCCATTCACTCCACCCGTGTTACCTGCCGGAGCAGAGGGTGATTGAGACGGTTTCTGCTTATAATTCGGGTTCACCAGATAAGCATTATAAGCCATGATACCCAACCAAGGCAACTCAGGGTTTACAAACGCATCATCACTCTTCAAAGCCTTTTCCAAAATCGGGTCAAATTGGCCGTCGAAATTAAAATTCAACATATTGGCCATCTGCACCGTCTGCGAAGTATTGAATACACCTCCCAACAGCATGGAGCGGCTAAATGACTTCATCTTGCGGTAGTTGAACCCAAAGTTTGCAAAGCGCAACGGGGTATGGTTGCCTATCTTTGTAGCAAACACAAATCCCACATTATCGAACGAACCATGAAACTTATCATGAGCCACACCGTTGGCTTTCATACCCGTATTATCAAAACCAAACGAAAGCATCACATCGTTACTCCGGTAAATACCGATACCAGCCGGGTTTGTCCCCATCGTTGTGATATCTCCACCAAGAGCCCCCATAGCTCCTCCCATGCCCACAAAACGAGCAGTACCGTTCAAGTCACTACCCATCAAGCGATTGGCATCGTATATCGTTGTCTGTGCCTGCAGAAAAGCACTGCAAGAAAACAGCAGACCCATTGAAACTATCTTAACTAACTTCATATCTCAGAACTTAAAAAATTAAACTATCTTCTGTGACTGCCACCACCCGAACTCCGGGAAGAAGATCCTCCCCCTCTCGAGTAACTGCCACCTCCTGCAGAACCTGAACTGCGGGTATAAGAACTGCTACTGCTGCGAGGCGAATAGCTACTGCCACTGCTTCTACGCGAGTAGTTTTCTGTATTGGAATTCCGGCGGGTAGTAGTGCCCGATGAATTTCCGCGTGTATACGAACCCGTGCGGTTGCTGCGGTATGTACTTGAACTGCGCGTACTGCTTGGGCGGGTATACGTTTCTGTATTTCTGCGCGAATACGAACTTCCACCTCTTACCGCACCGTTACTGCGACTGCTGCTACGTGTACCGACTACTCTACCGCCAGAAGTGCCCGAACGACGAACACTCTGTCCGATACTGGAGTGGGTAGGACGGGAAGAACTCACCCCATAATCCCTACGGCTGGAAGAACCACTTCCCCGATATCCTGAATAATAAGAACGATTGTTGCCATTGATCACACTGCGGCTTGCATAATAGGGACGTCCTCCTCCCCAGCCCCAGTAAGGATCATAATAATGATGATGGTGATGATGTCCCCAATAGCCATGATACCAACCGTGCCAATATCCGGAAGCATATCCCCAGCTACAGTAAGGACTTCCCCATCCCCAGCCATAGTTCCAGTTCCAGCTGAAAGAACTATACCGCCAATCCCACCACAAAGGATTGCTGTAAGTCGGAAAGGCATATGCATACATGCCATCGGTATAGACATTCCAATCCCAAGCTCCGGGACCATACACAATATCCCAATAAATCGGGCTGTTGACACTGATAGCAAAACGCGGATTGCGGAAGCGGATGATGCGTTCGGCATACTCATAATCTTCCTGCGTACCCTCAAATTCACCAGTCACCCATTCACCTCTCAAATCCGGATTCTTCTTCCGCTTGATATAAAGCGTATCATGCTCCATCTCGAAATCATTCTCATCAGCCTCATACCGACGGTTATATTCATCAATGTCACGCGTACTTATTCCCTGACGATCGTTTACCACCACCGTAGAGCCTGGCGAAGTATAAATCGATGTCACCTTTTTCTCAGAATCTACCTTCCGAGTTGAAACTTCCTCTTTCTCCTTTTTATTTTTCGAAGGCACAAAATAAAGGTCATCATCCACACTCTGTGCCATCACTCCTGCCGGAAGACACAGGACAAACAGCAAAAAGTAAACAATCTTTTTCATATTATCTCGGTTTATGTAATTACTAAACTTTTCTCGATACAAAGATAAAAAAGAGAAATTCTTCCCTAAGAAGATTTTCCCCAAAGGATAATAGGGAAATCCCTATTTTAATTATCTTTGTGATATTATTTACTACAATTAGAAACAACTATGAAGTATTTTGAGTTCACATTCCACACCAGTCCGTGCACAGAGACCGTCAACGACGTACTCGCAGCCGTTTTAGGAGAAGTAGGGTTTGAGAGTTTTGTTGAATGCGAAGAAGGACTGAAAGCGTATATCCAGCAAAACCTGTGCAATGAAGAAGCCATCCAAAACGCCGTTCAAGATTTTCCCTTGCCCGACACCCAGGTATCCTACACGCAGGTAGAAGCTGAAGATAAAGACTGGAACGAAGAATGGGAAAAGAACTTCTTCCAGCCGATCATCATTGGCAACCGCTGCGTGATCCACAGCACTTTTCATCAAGATGTTCCCCAGGCAGAATACGACATTGTCATCAATCCCCAGATGGCATTTGGCACCGGACATCACGAGACAACCAGCCTCATCATTGAAGAACTGCTGGATAGTGAATTGCAAAACAAGTCCTTGCTCGATATGGGTTGCGGAACCTCCATCCTCGCCATCTTGGCACGCATGCGCGGAGCCCGTCCCTGCACAGCCATTGACATTGATGAATGGTGTGTACGCAATTCCATTGAAAACATCGAACTGAATCACGTAGATGACATTGCAGTATCTCAAGGAGACGCTTCTGCCCTTTCCGGCAAAGGCACCTTCGATGTCATCATTGCCAACATCAACCGTAATATCCTGATCAACGACATGAAGCATTACGTAGCCTGCATGCATCCAGGATCAGAACTCTATCTAAGCGGATTTTATGTAGATGACATCCCCGTGATCCAAGCAGAAGCAGAAAAGAACGGATTAAGCTATGTTCACCACAAAGAAAAGAACCGGTGGGCTGCCGTTAAAATGATTTTCAACCCCTAAACCAGGTTTCCTCTAAAATCAAAAAAACGGAAGACTCTACAATAACAGGCTAACAGCAGGGCGATGAAAAAAAACACAAGCAGTTCTAGCATAATCGCTCACTGTTAGTCTTTATTTCTGGGCAGTTATATCTTCCCGACCATCATTTTTTCTGGATAGTCAACGCCTTCAGATCTGCCAGCGAACCATTGAATACATTCAGGTCCACTTCCTCTTCAATACCCGGCACACTTCCCACATCCGTATGCTGCCAGAAATCCCAGCGTCCCTCATACCTCACAGAATCCACATAATAGTGAGCAATCCAGTAAGGATACGCATTAAACACCGAATCATTCAGATACTTTTTCTTAAACTTATAGGACGTATACAAGATAGGCTTCACTCCATAATGCGCCTCCACCCGATTGAGCCAACGGATAATACCCTGCTGCAACTCCTGCTTGCTTTTACGTCCAGTCACCTCTACATCCAACACCGGAGGCAAGTCGCCAGTATCCAATTTTACTGTCTGAATAAAGAACTCAGCCTGCCGCAAAGCATCCGTTCCCGGAATAAAAAAATGATAAGCCCCCCGTATGAAACCGTGGGCACGTGCATTAGCAAAATGAGAAGCAAACGTCGTATCCCCGTGATCACCGCCTTCCGTAGCCTTCATAAACACAAACTGCAAAGGAGTAATGGCCTCCTGATGCTGCTGCAACAGTTGCCAGTCAATTCTACCCTGGTAATGAGACACGTCAATACCGTGCACCTGATAACCATACGGAATACATACCCCATAATCCTTCAAACCGTTGCAAGGTTTCCAGCGATACTCATAAGGGCGGATAAAGAAATAATAAAAAAGAAAAGAAAAAACCACCACCAGCAATACTGCAAGAGTATTACGCTGCCAGGCAGACATACCCTCGTCCTGCTTCATCTGGACCGTCTTCACAGAACGTGTTTTGGCAGCAGAAGCAGTACCTCTTTTCCTGGAAGATGCAGTTCCAGACTTCTTCTTTTGAGATACAGAACCCGATTTCTTTTTCTTTTTTACCGGTTCAGTGGGCGAGTTAAATAGCGGCAATGGAGTGACAATTAGTAGTTAAAAGGGAATAAATAATAAAAAAGACAGCAGTCAACAGGAACAACGAAGAAAAAGAGACAAACGGTGAACGATACCCTGCCTTCAGACAGCCACCGTCCACCGTTCATTTATCATTTACTCAACAGCGTTGTACATTCACAGACAACCGTTGTCGATTACTTCTGTTGTTCCAACTGCAAAGTCTTAGTCGGTTGGTCGCAAACTTCAGTAGGACCGAAGTATTGGATTGGGCCCGGATAAACATAATCCGTTTCCTTAGCCCAGCGTTCACGTTGAGCAGCAAAAGCCTTGAACGGAGCACCATCCAACTTCACAAGAGCCTTCTGGATAACCGGTTTCATTTCACCGTGACGGCGTTCCATGTTCATCATCATAGTGATAGGCACACCACCAGCAACCCATTCAGCAGCCGGAGCTGTCGTATTGCGTACAGAAGACATATAACCAGTCTTACCGTTAGCAATCAACATAGAAGCTGTGTAACCCAAAGAATAGCAGTAGTCAGCGTCAAAGTTAGACGGAGCAGCGCAACGACCTTCGTAACCGAAGAAGTGGTGCTGAGCAGCAAACTTACCAACGTACTTACCTTCTTCCTTCCACTGAGCCAACTTAGTACCTACCATTTCAGACAACAGCTTTTCAGTTTCGATCAAAGAAACCTGAACGTTTCCGTGCGGGTCACGGTCCAAAGACAACTGACGAGCCACGCCTTCCGGCAGACTTGCATAGATAGCTGAGTTCTCAGCAGACAAGTGACGGATGATATAATCACGCTGAGCAGATTTCTTGATTTGAGAGAATTCAGTTGCGTTAGCAGCCAGGAAGTCATTCAATTCAGCAATCAGACGCTTCATAGCCGGGATAAATTCAACCAAACCTTCCGGAATCAATACAGTACCGAAGTTGTTGCCTTGAGCAGCGCGGTCAGCCACTACCTGAGCGATGTAAGTCACTACATCATCCAAAGACATATCCTTTTCTTCTACTTCTTCAGAAACGATACAAACATTCGGTTGAACCTGCAAAGCACATTCCAAAGCAATGTGAGAAGCCGAACGACCCATCAGCTTGATAAAGTGCCAGTACTTACGAGCTGAGTTACAGTCACGTTGAATGTTACCGATTACTTCAGCATAGGTCTTACAAGCAGTATCGAAACCGAAAGAAGTTTCAATCATATCATTCTTCAAGTCACCGTCGATTGTTTTCGGACAGCCGATTACCTGAACGCCATAATTCTTGGCAGCATAGTATTCAGCCAATACACAAGCATTTGTGTTAGAGTCGTCACCACCGATAATAACCAGCGCTTTGATACCCAATTCCTTGATGATTTCGTAACCCTTTTCAAACTGTTCTTCTTTTTCCAGTTTTGTACGGCCAGAACCGATGATATCAAAACCACCAGTGTTACGGTATTCGTCAATGATATCAGCAGTCAGTTCCATATAGTCATGGTCTACCAAACCGCCAGGACCCAAGATAAAGCCATACAGCTTGCTTTCCGGGTTCAGCTTCTTGATACCATCAAACAAACCAGAGATTACGTTGTGACCGCCAGGAGCCTGACCACCCGACAGAATCACACCCACATTGATAGCCGGAAGTGAAACAGCTTCACCAGCTTCAAATGTAATCAGCGGCATTCCGTATGTATTAGGGAACAAAGCCTTGATAGCTTCCTGGTCTGCTACAGACTGAGTAGCAGCACCGGCAACAACCTTAACAGCTCCCGAAGCCAACGCTTTCGGAAGTTTGGGCTGATAAGCAGCCCTTGCAATTTGCAATGCACTTTTAGTCATTTTTTTTATATTTAAAGGTGTTAGTATGTTTTTTCCGTAAATTGAAAAGCGTTGCAAATTTCGCATTTTTTTCTGAAATATGAAAAAAACTTCTCCCTTTTGTTTACACGTTCTATTTCCAGCCGCCTCCGAGCGCCTTATACAGCTGCACTACAGCAATCCGTTCATCGCGGATAGCATTACTCAAACCAATCTGAGCATCAAAGTATCCACGCTGCGCATCCAGCACATCCAGGTAATTAATAACTCCGTTGATATACTGCAACTGAGCCAGGTCCATATAACTCTTGGCCGACCGCTCCAACTTGGCACGCAATTCATACACCTCTTTAATTTTGCTGAAGTTTACAATTGCATTACGAGTTTCCTTGAAAGCCTGCAGCACCGATTTTTCATATTCATGCACTTCAGCCTCATAAGCCGCCTTTTTAGCCTTCCAGGCAGCCCGGTTCTTTCCCCAGCCGAATACCGGAGTAAGCAAAGCCCCTTTCAGAAGCGCATACGGCGAATCAAGCAGTTCAGACAAAGCCGAACTTTCACCTCCCAGCTCACCCGTCAATGTCAAACGGGGAAACATATTGGTGAAAGCCACGCCCACCTTGGCATTCGCAGCAATCAGTTTCTGCTCAGCCTGACGGATATCAGGGCGACGCTCCAACAAGTCAGAAGGCAAACCAACCGGCAACACCTCGCGTCCATTCAGATCACGCAAAAGACTTGAGCGCACAATCCGGTTGGGATACTCACCCGCCAAGAAAGCAATATCATTCTCCTTCAGTGAAATCTTCCGTTCCAAATCAGGCACCAGCGTAGCCGTACGTGCCAACTCCACCTGCGACTGACGGTAAGCCGTTTCCGAAGTCAGACCACCCGCGAAGCGGATACGAGCCAAGCGCACCCCCTCTTCACGTGCCTTCAACGTCTGCTTTACAATATCCAGCTCTGTATCCAGTGCCACCAGTTCATAATACGCCTGTGCCACTTCGGCCACAATCGTCATCTTCAACGCACGCTGTCCTTCCACCGACTGCAGATACTCCGCCACACTGGCCGAACGTGCCCAGCGCAAATTGCCCCACAAGTCCAGTTCCCACGACAACAAAAGCTGACCTTCAAATGTATCCGACTTTTTATAAGAGTCACCGCCATCATTTTCCCATTCCCGTTCAGCAGCCACCTTACCTTTAAAATCGGGCAACAAAGCCGCAGTAGAGATTCGTTTCTGAGCCGCCATCTCCTTCACACGGGCCGCAGCAATCAACATATCCTTGTTGTGCTCCAGCGCCCGGTCAATCAGGCCCTGCAGCGTTGTATCCGTATAAATCGACTTCCAGTCCTCATCTCCCAAACTCAACGAATCCTGATTCTTCGCCAGTTGTTCGGGCAATTTCAAATCAGGGCGCACATAACTTTTGCCCACCTTGCAGGAGGTCAACACCCCTGCAAGCAGCACAACGCCCAAATACATATATTTTCTGTTCATTCTATTTCTTCAAATTTAAAATTTTCGACTTCGTCTTATACACCAGCACAAAGAAGAAAGGTACGAGAATAATACCAAAGATAATCGCAAAAATCATTCCGAAGAATACACCGGTACCGATTGCCTGGCGGCTTGCCGAACCCGGTCCGCTGGCCAACACCATCGGAAGCATACCCAACACAAAGGCCAAGGAAGTCATCAAAATCGGACGGAAGCGCAACTTAGACGCATAAATAGCCGACTCAATCAAATCTTCTCCCTTATCTACCTGCACTTTGGCAAACTCAACAATCAAAATCGCATTCTTGGCAGCCAATCCCATCAACATCACCAAGCCAATCTGGAAATACACATCATTCTCCAAACCGCAAAGTCCTACACCTAAATAGGCACCAAAAGCAGCTACCGGCAACGAAAGCAACACCGCGATAGGCACTGTCCAGCTCTCATATTGAGCAGCCAGGAACAAGAACACAAACAGGAACACCAATGCCATCACAAGTCCAGTCTGTCCGCCAGCCATCTTTTCCTGATAAGAAAGACCACTCCATTCCACTCCGATATTATCGGGCAAATGCTGCTGAGCAATCTGCTCCATCGTTTCCATCACCTGACCAGAACTATATCCCTGCGCCGCAGTACCATTGATAACCGCCGAAGTAAACATGTTGAAACGCTTGATGCTACCCGGTCCGGTAGTATAAGAAGCATTACCCAATGAAGTCAGCGGCACCATCGCGCCATTGGAAGCCTTCACAAAGAAAAGATTAATGTTAGACTTGTGTTCACGATACGGAGCTTCAGCCTGAATATATACCTTATAAATACGGTTAAACATATTAAAGTCGTTGACATACACCGAACCAGTATACGCCTTCATCGTAGAGAACACATCAGCCAAAGGCACACCCAGCAACTTCACTTTATCGCGATCCACATCAAAATACAACTGCGGAATTTCCGACTGCAACGAAGAAGACAAGCCGGCAATACCCTTGTGTTGAGAAGCATAATGCATCAGCGTATCCGCCGCATCCACCAGCTGCTCAAACGTAGCTTCACCACGCGCTTCGAGCTGCATTTCAAAACCACCCGAAGTACCCAAACCCGGAATAACAGGAGGCGTAGACAAGTACACCTTACATTCCGGATATTCTTTCAGATGCATTTCAATCTCCTTCATAATCTCCTGAATGGTCGTTGATTTCCGTTCTTCCCACGGCTTGAGGATAACCGTCAGTTCCGTACGTCCCTGATTGCTGCCGATACGCGGACTGCTACCCGTCACATTCTGAATGTATCCGATATACGGATTCTTTTCCAGATACGCAATGGCACGGTCGGTCACATTACGTGTACGCTCCAACGTCGTACCTTCAGGCAATTCCAGTTCAATCTTAAAATAGCCTTGGTCTTCCACCGGCAAGAAACTGGTCGGAATCAACCGGTGAATCAACAGAATAGCAATCAGCAGCACTCCGAAGCCACTCAACACCCGGCGCGGATGCTTGATGACACGAGTCACAGAGCCCACATACTTGTTGCTACCCAAAGCCAGCCATTCATTGATCTTGCGGAACACGACATTCTTCTTCTTACCACTGTCCGGCTTCAGAATAAGCGAACACATGACCGGACTCAACGTCAGCGCCACCACGGTAGAAATCAATACAGACACCACAATCGTCACCGTAAACTGACGATACAACTGTCCTGTGATACCACTCAAGAAACTCACCGGCACAAACACCGCTGCCAATACCAGCGACGTAGCAATCAGCGCACTGGCCAACCCGTTCATCGCCTTCTTCGTAGCCTCATACGGACTCAGTTTTTCTGTCTCCATAATGTGCTCCACACCTTCCACCACCACAATGGCATCATCCACCACGATACCGATGGCCAGAATCAATCCAAGCAGCGTCAAAATATTGAGCGAGAAGCCAAAAATCAGCATAAAGCCAAATGTACCGATCAATGAAATAGGAACAGCCACCACCGGAATTACCGTAGCCCGCCAGCTCTGCAAAGACAAGTACACCACCAATACCACCAATACCAACGCTTCAAACAAAGTTTTATACACTTCATGGATAGACTCAGAGATATACGTTGTCATATCAAACGGGATTTCATACGACAATCCTTCAGGAAAGTTACTGCTGATTTCCTTCATCGCCTCCTTCACCCGTTCGGCCACCTCAATTGCATTGGCACCCGGCAACATATAAATACCCAGCACCGCTGCATTCTCACCGTTGATACCACTCTCCGTGCTATACGAAGAGGCTTCCAACGACACACGTGCCACGTCCTTCAAACGGATGATAGAACCATTCGGGTTTGCACGCACCACAATATCTTCAAACTGACTCACCGTAGACAGACGGCCCTGCGTCGTGATAGGAATCGTCACATCCAATCCCTTCACCGGTTGCTGACCCAGCACACCGGCTGCCGATTCACGGTTCTGATCTTTTAGGGCATCCTGCAAATCCTTCACCGTCAAGCCAAAGTTAGCCAGTTTATCCGGCTGAGCCCAGATCTGCATCGCATAATAACGGCTACCGATATTCGACACACGTCCCACACCGGGAATACGACGAATCACGTCAAGCACGTTGATGGTTGCAAAGTTACTGAGGTAGATTTCATCAAACTTCGGATCAGCCGAAGTCAAACAGATGGTCATCAGCTGACTGGCCGCCTGTTTTTCTACCGAAATACCGTTCTGCACCACTTCAGCCGGCAAGCGAGACTCTGCCAACTTCACACGGTTCTGTATTTCCACTGCAGCCAAATCCGGGTCGGCCGACACATCAAACGTAACGGTAGCCGAAAAACCACCAGAGTTAGAACTGCTGGATTCCATATAAAGCATTCCGGGCGTACCGTTGATTTCCTGCTCAATCGGTGTAGCCACCGCCTGCGACACCGTCAAGGCACTGGCACCCGGATACGAAGCACTGATCTTCACCACCGGAGGGGTAATTTGAGGATACTGGTCCACCGGAAGCATCGTCAGTCCGATAATACCGACAATCACAATCACGATGGAGATGACCATCGAAAAGACCGGTCTATCTATAAAGAAACTTACTTTCATCGTTTACTCACCTTTAACATTAAATTCACTTACAATTTAGACGGACGCACCTTCATGCCCGGAGTCAGTTTGTGGAATCCTTCCGACACAATTGTTTCATCGGCCGCCAAACCGCGTTCCACCACTACATTGTTGCCCACTTCAGGACCCAGTTCGATAAAGCGTTTTTCCACCGTACAGTCCTTACGCATTGTAAAGATATACGCACCGCCCTTTTCCACGATCACCGCCTTCATCGGCACCACCAGCGCACCTTCGCGCACATCCAGCAGCAGTTTCACCTTCGTAAACTGTCCCGGCAGCAGCACCTGCTTCGGATTCGGCATTTCTGCACGCACCGAGAACGTACCCGTCTGCGGGTCTACCTGCGGTTCAGCAAAATCCACATATCCTTTATAGGGATACACGGTGTTGTCTGCCAATGTAATAGTAATATTCGGTTGCCAGGAACGGGTAGAGTCCTGTTGTCCAAGGTTGATATTTCTTTCCTTACTCTTCAGATAATCGAGAGCCGTCATATTGAAGTCCACCAATACCGTGTCACTTTTCACGATTGTAGCCAACAGCGACTTACCGCCCGGACCTACCAATGTACCCAAGTCCACGTTTCTTTCACTGATATGTCCCGACAACGGCGAGCGAACAATCGTATAACCCAGTTCCAGTTCTGCCTGAGCCAGATCCGCCTCACTCATAGCCACCGTAGCCTCAGCACTCTCATAAGCAGCCACCGCATTATCCAAGTCAAGCTGACTGGCAGCATTCTGCTCAAACAACGGACGGATACGCTTCAAGTCACGGTCTGCCTTCAGAGCCTGTGCCTGATCTTTCTTCAGCTGTGCTCTGGCCTTATCAGCCTTTGCCCGATACTGATCCTGATTAATCACAAACAACACCTGATTTTTACCCACATACGTACCTTCAGCAAAAAGCATCTTCTCCAGATAACCTTCCACACGGGCACGCACTTCAACAAACTGCTGAGCCCGGATACGTCCCACGTATTCTCCATAAATTTCCACGTCATCCTTCACCACCGGTTCTACAATCACTGTAGGCATCAGCGGTTCCGCCTTTTGCGGGCGAGTCAAAAACCAATACACTCCGAAAACAATCGCCATACATACCAAAGCAGCAATGGTTCTTTTCCTCTTCAATTTCAATTCCCGTTTTGAGAAGAATAATCTCATAATCTAATCCTATTAATAATTTAACTTATGTTTGTTCTATTTTTCATAGACAAAATCGGTGCCAAAATTACGAATTTTTTATAATATATTGGTATTCAAATTAATAATTCTACACATAGAATATCACAATTTGTGGATTTCACAGGCAAAGTGTAGAAAGAATCCACAAAACCGACAAACGGAACATTTTTTCACCCTTTTGGAAACCGGAGAAACAAATAAAGCCCTACATTTGTATTAATAGTAATAACACTAAACTGTCAGCAAATGAAAAAACAGATATCTGCCCTAATTGTTCTCGTTGCGCTTTCCTTTGCCCTTCTGCCGCTCCATGCCCAAAAGCAGCGCAAGAAAGTAGGCGTTGTACTCAGTGGCGGAGGAGCCAAGGGAGTGGCTCACATCAAAGCCCTCAAGGTGATAGAAGAAGCCGGTATCCCCATCGACTACATAGCCGGCACCAGCATGGGAGCCATCGTCGGCGGACTTTATGCCATCGGCTACACCCCTGCTCAGATGGATAGCATGGTACGTAAGCAAGACTGGACCTTCCTGCTCAGCGACCGTGTGAAACGCAGTTCCATGTCGCTCACCGACCGTGAGCAGTCCGAAAAATACATCATTTCCATTCCCTTCACCAAGACTCCTAAAGAATCGGCGGCAGGCGGCATCATGAAAGGCCAGAACCTGGCCAACCTCTTTACCGACCTCACCATGGGCTATCACGACTCCATCGACTTCAACCGACTGCCCATCCCGTTTGCCTGTGTGGCTGCCAATCTGGTAAATGGAGAACCTGTCGTTTTCCGAAGCGGAGTACTGTCCACCGCCATGCGAGCCAGCATGTCGATACCCGGAGCCTTCTCTCCCGTACGCATGGACAGCATGGTACTGGTAGACGGAGGCATTGTCAACAACTATCCGGCCGACGTAGCGAAAGCCATGGGAGCCGATATCATCATAGGAGTGGACGTGCAGAACACCCTCAAAACAGCCTCCGAACTGACAGGCGTATCCGACATCCTGGGACAAGTAATCGACCTCACCTGCCAGGCCAACCACGAAAAGAACAAAAGTCTGACAGACACCTACATCCGAGTCAACGTAGACGGCTACTCCTCTGCCAGTTTCAACCGCACCGCCATCGATAGCCTGATGCACCGGGGTGAAGAAGCAGCCCGTGCCAAGTGGTCTTCCTTGATGGAACTGAAAAAGAAAATCGGACTTCCATCCGATTACAAGCCAACCCCCCACGGCCCCTTCTCCTCCTTGTCCAACGTACGCACAATCTATGTAAAAGACATCTCTTTCAGTGGAGTAGATGCCGATGACAAAAAATGGCTGATAAAAAAATGCAACCTCAAAGAAAACAGCACCATCACGACCAAACAGATAGAACAAGCCCTGTTTCAGCTCCGGGGGAGCCAATCGTACTCCAATGCCAACTACACCCTCACCGAAACACCGGAAGGCTATCTGCTCAACTTCGAGCTGGAAGAGAAATACGAAAAACAAATCAGCCTCGGCATCCGTTTCGACTCCGAAGAAATAGCCTCCTTGCTTGTGGGAGCCACCGCCCGCCTCAGCACCCGCGTCCCCTCCCGCGTAGCCTTCACCGGCCGGTTGGGCAAACGATATGCGGCCCGCCTCGACTACATCGTAGAACCCGTGCAGCAACGCAACTTCAACATCTCGTACCTGTTCCAATATAACGACATCAACATCTACGACAATGGCGAACGTGCCTACAACACCACCTACAAATACCACCTGGCCGAATTTGGTTTCTCCGATGTGTGGTACAAAAACCTGCGCTTCGGACTCGGGCTCCGATTTGAATATTATAAATACAAAGATTTTCTGTTTAAGAAACCCGAACTCGCCAGCCTCTCCGTAGAGTCGCAGCACTTCCTTAGTTACTTTGCCCAACTGCATTACAACACCTACGACAAAGGCTACTTCCCCCACCGGGGCAGCGACTTCCGGGCCGCATACTCCCTCTATACCGACAACATGGCTCAGTACAATGACCATGCCCCATTCTCCGCACTGAGTGCTTCGTGGACCAGCGTGATACCCGTTACCCGCCGATTTGCCATCCTCCCCTCCCTCTGCGGACGCATTCTGATAGGCAAGGACTTTCCCTATCCATTAAAAAATGCCGTTGGCGGAGAAACCGAAGGATTCTACATTCCCCAAGAACTCCCCTTTGCCGGCACCACCAACCTCGAACTGCTCGACAACAGCCTGATTATCGGCTCCGTCAAGTTTCGGCAGCGCATGGGAGCTATCCACTACCTCACCCTCACAGCCAACTACGGTCTCACAGAAAGCAATTTCTTTGATATCCTAAAAGGGAAACAACTCTTCGGCATCAGCATGGGATACGGCATGAACAGCGCATTCGGCCCCTTGGAAATCTCCTTTGGATACTCCAACCTCACCGACAAGGCCAGCTGTTTTGTCAACTTAGGCTATTACTTTTAAAAAAAGGAAAAGGCAAAAAAAATCAAAAAAAAATTGGATTTCAAATTCTTTTTATAAATTTGCACCAATCATATTATGGAATAAAAAAATTATTTTCTACAAAGTAGAAAAATGGGAATATGCAGCACACAGGGGAATAAGCCTATTAGTCTAAGCACTACACTAACAAGGTTATA
>Oklahoma_p2__coassemble_1275_pt1 | contig 15892 bp, 12 predicted proteins | sample Oklahoma_p2__metabat2_high_PE_036 | metagenome-assembled genome bin Oklahoma_p2
CAAGATAGGAAGGCTAAAGCGGCGCTTTACGGATGATAAAGCGGCGCTTTATGGGTGCTAAAGTGCCGCTTTGAGAGTGCCAAATGGCCTGTTTCTGATCGCTCTTTCGCTTAACGGGAAAACGTGTTGCCGAACGGCGTTATTACCTTAGAATAGCAGGGGGTTATACCAGCTTGAAGCGGAGGCGCAATGTCTTTTTCTCTTCGTTATAATCGTGGCTGATGATTTTGAATGTTCCTATTTCAGATGTGTTGCTGACATGCAGTCCGATACAGGCGCAAGCATCATAGTCGCCGATGCGGATGATGCGGAGCGTATCGCTGGCATCAGCCGGCAGTTTGCTGAGGTCTACAATTTCTTTGGCTTCCTCCTGTGTCATGTATTCGGCTGTTACCGGCAAGTGGCGTTGGATGGTTTCGTTCACTTGGTTTTCGATGGCTTGAATCTCTTCATCCGACGGACAAGTGTCCAAAATATAATCACACTTGCTCTTCTTCTTTTCAATGTGTGCGTTGCGCGAACGGGGGCAGCCAAAGGTCTTGACCATGGTGGCATTCAATAAATGTTCTGCTGTATGCATAGGTGGATACTCCGTCTTGTTATGCTCGTTGAGCTGGATAGTTTGTTCCATGATGATATGTTTTTAGTTATACAGTGTCCGTTATACAGTAATAGTTGAGATAAATATACCGCTCAAGTGTAGGCGGTGGTGTATCTGAAAATTAATGCATCATCTGCTGTTTTTGCAAAGGTAGCAGGTTTTTGTGTTTTTGAAAAAATATGTGACCTTTTCTTGTCTGCATAGTCCCTCGTGCTTTGTGTGGCTGAAAACGGGTGCCGGAGAGAGGTGCCGGAGGGGATGACTTCATTTTTGGGCAAAAAAAAGGAGCAACGCCTTGCTCCAACCTTTGTTAACCTTAAATCTAATACTATGAAAAACACATTGCAAAGGTACGTGTTTTTTGGAAAATAGCAAATTATTCGGCGTAAAAGCTGTGATATATAACAAAAATTAAGTAATTTGATGAAAAAAAGGGGAATTCTCCCTCTTTTCCCTGTATTCTTGTTCATGCCAAGTCTTATTGTGAAAGCATTCCGATGCAGCTATTCTCCCCATTTTTCTTTCAAAATGTCTTCCAGTTTCAGCAATTCGTCTCGATATTGCGCAGCTTCGATGAATTCCAGCTTTTTGGCAGCTTCCTGCATCAGTTTGCGGGTACGTTCGATGGTCTTTTCCATTTGTGCCTTGCTCATATAGGCCATCACGGGGTCGGCAGCAACAGGTGCATGAGTCGGTTCCACATACGCCTTTCTTTCCTTGGCTGCTTCCGCGGCCTCCGCTTCACTGGTGCCGAACACAGCCAGATTCCGCGCTTTCTTTATCTGCTTGGGCGTGATGCCGTTTGCCTCGTTGTAGGCCAGCTGCTTTTCCCGCCGGCGGTTGGTTTCGTCGATGGTCTTCCTCATACTGTCCGTTATCTTGTCGGCATACATGATTACCTTGCCGTTCACGTTGCGGGCTGCACGTCCGGCAGTCTGTGTCAGCGAACGGTGGGAGCGGAGGAATCCCTCCTTGTCCGCATCAAGAATAGCGACTAGCGACACTTCCGGAAGGTCCAGTCCTTCACGCAGCAGATTCACCCCGATGAGCACGTCGTACACCCCCTGGCGGAGGTCATCCATAATCTTCACCCGTTCCAATGTGTCCACATCGCTGTGGATATAGTTGCAGCGGATGTTGTTGTTCAGCAGATATTCTGTCAGCTCTTCCGCCATGCGCTTCGTCAGTGTAGTCACCAGCACCCGCTCTTCCTGCTCGATGCGCTGCTGGATTTCCTCCATCAGGTCGTCAATCTGGTTGAGGCTTGGACGCACCTCGATAATCGGGTCCAGCAGTCCGGTGGGGCGGATCACCTGTTCCACCACCACTCCTTCCGACTGGATCAGTTCATAGTCGGCCGGTGTGGCACTCACATAAATCACCTGCTTGGCCATTTGCTGAAACTCCTCAAACTTCAGCGGGCGGTTGTCCATAGCCGCCGGCAGACGGAATCCATACTCCACCAGGTTCTCTTTCCGGGCCCGGTCGCCGCCATACATGGCACTGATTTGCGGCACACTCACGTGACTCTCGTCAATCACAATCAGAAAATCATCCGGGAAAAAATCGAGCAGGCAATAAGGACGTGTGCCTGCCTCCCGTCCGTCGAAATAGCGTGAATAATTCTCGATACCCGAGCAATGCCCCAGCTCCCGGATCATTTCCATGTCATAGGTCACCCGCTCGTAGAGTCGTTTGGCTTCCAGTTCCTTACCGATGGATTCAAAATAGGCCACCTGCTTTGTCAGGTCATCCTCAATCTGATGAATGGCCCGCAGCGTAGCCTCCTTGGTCGTCATGAACAGGTTGGCCGGATAAATCTTATACGCTTCAAAAGGCGCAATCGTCACCCCCGTCACCGGATCCACCTCTTCGATACCGTCAATTTCATCCCCCCAGAAAGTCACACGCAGCAGATTGTCCGTGTAGGCAAGGAAAATATCCACCGTATCTCCCTTCACGCGGAAGTTTCCCCGGTTCAGGTCGATGTCATTACGCACATACAGGCTATCTACCAGCCGGCGCAGAAACACGTTGCGGTCCAGCATCCGTCCCCGTTCCACCTCAATCACATTCTTGTAGAAGTCCGAAGGATTTCCCATACCATAAATACACGAAACCGACGAAACCACCACCACGTCCTTCCGTCCCGACAGCAAAGCCGAAGTGGCAGCCAGCCGCAGCTTGTCTATCTCTTCATTGATGGCAAGGTCTTTTTCAATGTATGTATCACTGTTGGGCAGATAGGCCTCCGGCTGATAATAGTCGTAGTAAGACACATAATACTCCACGGCATTGTTGGGGAAAAATCCCTTGAATTCGCTGTACAGCTGGGCAGCCAGCGTCTTGTTGTGGCTCAAAATCAGCGTCGGTTTGTTGATCTGAGCAATCACGTTGGCGATGGTAAATGTTTTTCCCGACCCTGTGACCCCCAGCAGCGTCTGAGCCGGCACCCCTTGGCGCACCCCCTCTGTCAGTTGGGCAATGGCTTCCGGCTGGTCGCCGGTAGGTTTATAAGCAGATGTAAGTTCAAAATTCATGTCTAAATTGAAAAATGGAAGCAATATTCGGCAAAATAATTGAGATTACAAATCTTTTTATCAAATAAATCCGTTACTTTGTAACCCGGTGCAGCCGGAACAGCCTGTCCGGCCCCTGCCAAATTTCCCTGAAAGAGTCAGGAACATAGCCTGCAGGAAAAAACGAAGCGGGATAATCGTTAAAAAAAGATAGATTAATTGCTAAATTCCCGGCGATTCCGTAACTTTGCGCATTATTTTAAAATAAGATGAAGAAAAATATCGCTATAGCTTTGCTTGCAGCAGCCTCTCTTACCTCTTGCGGTGAGTACAACAAACTGCTGAAAAGCGCCGATTATGAATACAAGTATGAAGCTGCCAAGAACTACTTTGCAAAAGGGCAGTATACCCGTTCGGCTACGTTGCTGAATGAGTTGATTACCATATTTAAAGGAACCGACAAGGCTGAAGAATCTTTGTACATGTTGGGTATGAGCTATTATAACCAAAAAGACTATCAGTCCGCTGCTCAGACATTTATCACTTACTTCAACACGTATCCGCGCGGAACGTTCACTGAACTGGCTCGTTTCCACGCAGGTAAAGCCCTCTTTCTGGATACGCCCGAACCTCGCCTGGACCAGTCGAGCACTTATCAGGCCATCCAGCAGCTGCAGATGTTCATGGAGTACTTCCCCAACAGCACGAAGAAGCAGGAAGCTCAGGATATGATTTTTGCTTTGCAGGACAAACTGGTGCTGAAGGAGCTTTACTCGGCTAAGTTGTACTACAATTTGGGCAACTACATGGGCAATAACTATGAGTCGTGTGTCATCACAGCTCAGAATGCCCTGAAGGATTATCCCTATACCGATTACCGCGAAGAACTCTCGTTCCTCATTCTGCGTGCCCGTCATGAGATGGCTATCTACAGTGTGGAGGAGAAGAAAATGGATCGCTATCGGGAGACAATCGATGAATATTATGCTTTCAAGAACGAATTTCCGGAAAGCAAATATCTGAAAGAAGCTGAGAAGATATTCACTGAAGCAAAGAAGGTGGTAAAAGACTGATTCGGTGGAAGTGACAAGAAACGTGATTGAATAAACGAAATTAAAGACTAAATTTAAAATAGATTTATGGACTACAAAAAGACGAATGCTCCTACTACTACGGTAACCCGTGACATGATGGAACTCTGCTCGGACACAGGTAATGTTTATGAAACTGTTGCCATTATCGGTAAGCGTGCCAATCAGATTGGTGTAGAAATCAAGAACGACCTTTCTAAAAAATTGGCGGAGTTTGCATCCTACAATGACAACCTTGAAGAGGTGTTCGAGAATAGAGAGCAAATCGAAATTTCCCGTTATTATGAGAAGTTACCCAAACCCAGTTTGATTGCTACTCAGGAATATATCGAAGGAAAGGTGTATTACAGAAACCCGGCTAAGGAGAAAGAAAAACTGCAGTAAGCAAGTGGCTTTTCTGTGAAAAGGAATTCAATAGTCAAGTAGTAAGTGGGTATCATCCTACTCCTTATTGCTTGACTATTATTGTTTAATTTAAGTACTATTGAAAAATTATGATTCAACGAATTCAAACCGTTTATTTATTGATTGTAGTGGGGCTGCTGATTACAGCCATGTGTTTGCCTTTGGGTTTTTTCACCGACACGATGGGCGAACATCCGTTCAAGGCTCTGGGCATTGAGATGGCAGGGGTTTCTCAGGCTACGTGGGGCTTGTTTGCTATCCTGGTGCTAAGCACGCTTGTGGCGCTGGCCACCATCTTCCTGTTCAAGAACCGCATCTTGCAGATTCGTCTGAGTATCTTCAACAGCCTCTTGCTTGTGGGATTTTACGCCGCTTTCATTGCTTTCTATTTTGCATTGAAAAGTGATGCTGCGCTTTTCCGCATCGGCTGGGCACTGTGTCTGCCTGCTGTCTCTATCATTCTCAATGTGCTGGCTATCCGTGCCATCGGCCGTGATGAAGTGCTGGTGAAGGCAGCCGACCGCTTGAGATAATCCAAAGCGGAAACTTTTTACGTATAAAAATACCCCCTGTCGCAACTGTATGTGGCAGGGGGTATTTTTATTATATTGTTATAGTGGACACGCTTTTGTTATTACCATTCAGCCGCTCTGGCTCTTGTTTACTCGGTTTTGTGGTTTGTTCTTTTCGGTGGCCGAGGCTGTTATTTCTTTAAATCAAACAAGTAAGTCAGCTTCACGGTGATGGTGCCGTGTGCGGCGCGGGCGAAATAATCCTTTTTTGTAGTGCTGTAGAAGTCGGACAGTGCAAAATAGTAGCGTCCTTCCAGCAGGAAACTGCCTGCCTTCTTTGTGCGCAGCTCCACTCCGCCGCCGCCGGCAATACCGTAGTCGAACTTATTCTGGGTTTTCACACCATACAGCGCCTTTTGCGTGTCGGTCAGATTGTTCATGTCAATCCCCTTTATGGTTTCCGATTCGCTGATGAGGAAGCTGATTTGCGGACCCGCATGGATGAAGAATTGCAATCCCCGTTCCTTTCCGAAAGCCAAGTGAGCCAGAAACGGAATATCGATGTAGGTCATCTTGCGTGTGTAGGTTTTCGTGAGGTCCTTCACTGTTTCCTCATATCCTTTGTCGTTCATGGTCACTGTCTCAAACAACTGGTCCCATCCGCGTTGCGAGAAGTTCAGTTCCACCTGTGCTCCGCAGATCATGGCAAAATACTTTTCCGAGATAAAGCGGGCCGTGAGTCCGCCTGTTGTTCCCAGGAGCGAGTTCTGTTTGATGGTCGGTGTGAATGACGTACTGTTCAGGTTTACTCCACCGTTCACCCCGACGGAAAAATTACTCCGTGGCTCACCGATCTGAGCAGCTGCCGGAAGTGTGCATCCTGCCAGCATGAGCGTGGCCAAAGCAATCGACTTTATTTTTCCCATTTTATTATTCAACGTCTTGTTTTTCAGCTTTCTAAATGATTTCTTTTATAACTTTCTTCTTTTACAGAATACCCTTTCCGATGCTTTCTCTGAAAAAAACTCCATACGGCTTGATTTCAGTATGGCTTCATCCAGGTCGGTACTTTATTCAAAGTCCAGCTTGATCAGCTCATAGTTCTTGGCAAAGCGGATGAAGAACACCTTTTTGTTGACAAAGCCGCCCCAGTTGTTCACCCGTTGGAACTTGAATCCCGTCTGGATGGGAGTGAGGTTCATCTTGTTCAGGTTGTCTTCCAGATTCGAACCGAAGCGGGTCAGCCCTTGCAGGAAGAAGAAACCGGTGTCAAATCCCAGCATGGCATAGTTAGGCCATTCGCTCACCAGGTCCTTGCTGTACCATTTGTGATAGCTGTTGGTGAAGCGCACAGCTGCCGGAAACAGCGTATTGGTGTAGAACGACGAGTAGAAATAGGTATCCAGTTCGAAGAAACTTTCCAGATGATCCTTCGTGTATGTCTGCCATTCCGGGTAGCCAAACAGATGCACCTCCTGTTCCGGGTTCTCTCTCACCAGCAGAATCAACTGCGGTAAGGCGCGGATAAGCAGCACATTGCGGCTCGAAGTCGGTACAAAGATATTTGTCTTTCCACTGCGCAGTTTCTGGACCATCACCTCCTTCGGTGCGCTCTCGCTCACCACATCCGTAGAGATGCCTTTCAGTCTCAGTTCCTGCTTCATCCCCTTGATGAAGTCCGCCTTGTCCTTGTCGGCCACAGCCGGTTCGATGAAAATCACGTGTGCATTCGGAAACTGGCGGGTGAAATGCTCGTACACCTCCGAATACAAATAAGATTGCGGCGTGTTAATCTGATACACCTGCGGGTTGCTGAACACCTCTTCGCCCTGTTTGGAGAACGGAATCACCAGGCGGATGTCATTCTTCTTGGCGAAGTCCGACAGCGGTTTGATCTGATTCGGATACACCGGACCGAAGATCACATCCATCTTCTTCATTTCGTTTTGAGCCAGTACGCGGTTCAGTGTAGCCAGCTCCCTGCCGCTATCATATACATACAAGTCGAGCGAGGTGCCCTTGCGTTTCAGGCTGTCCACCGCCATAAGAAATCCTTCGTAATACTCCACCATTCGTCTGTCTTCGTGAAACGGCAGGATGAGTGCCGCCTGAATGGTCGAGATGGCTTTGCCCTTTTCCTTGTTCTTGTCGAACAGCTCCCGATTGGAAGGCGCCGGCTGGTTGCCTTCAGCCGGAATCACCGGTTGCTGCACCGTAGCCTTGGGGTAGGGGATGCAGAGCCATTGTCCCTTCTTCATGCCCTTCTTCAGTTCCGGATTGGCTTCTATCAGCTCCTGCTCCGAGATGCCATACAGATGGCTCACGCTGAAAATCGTCTCTTTGCGTTTCACCTTGTGCATCTCCTTGCATTTCGGTACCACCGGTCCCTGAATGGACTGCTGCACAGCTGGCTGGCTTTCCGCCGGTTCCGTCGGCACGTTCATGTCCGGAATCAGAATCACCTGACCGATGCGGAAATTCTCCGCGCTCAGTCCCGGATTCGCTTCGCAGATAGCTTTGGCCGAAACCTGATAGTGCACCGTCAGCTTATACAGCGTTTCTCCTGCCTGAATCGTATGGAATGTCGGTCCCTTGGCCCCGCCCAGTCCCTTGGGTATTTTGATGGTCTGCCCTGCATAGATTTTTTCCTCGCAACCGGGGTTCAGCCGGATGATGTCCGAAGTGGTGACCTGATACATTTTGGCGATGGAGTAGAGGCTTTGCCCCTTTTCGATGGTGTGCAGGAAAAAAGACAAATTTTCCTGTGCCAAGCTGACAGCATATGAAGTGCTTATAAAAAGCAGAAAAAAGAAGAGTCGTTTTATCTGTTTCATCCGTAAATTCAATTAATGGTATATAGAATGTTTCACGCCGTTGTAATCAATCTGGAATCTATGCCGCAGCTTCATGTCAGGCATCCCTGATGCTTCCTGGAGCGCTTTCATGCGGCTTTGCGTCATGCTTTCCTGATACTTCCTGCATTGAAGAGGCAAAGGTACGAATAATGCCTTATATCTTCCTAAGAATTCAGTTAAGAAAATGATATTGTTTCTTTTTCGGTGTATTATTGTATCTTTTTAGGCGTATATTTCGAGCGGAAACATTAAATTTGCATCCAATATGGATCCTATGAATATGCAAGAAAAAGAATATATTAATGTGTATGGTGCGCGCGTGCACAACTTGAAAGACATTGATGCCGAGATTCCCCGCAACAGTCTCACCGTTATTACCGGACTGAGCGGCAGCGGAAAATCGTCCCTGGCTTTCGACACCCTTTTTGCTGAAGGACAGCGCCGCTATATCGAAACCTTTTCGGCTTATGCCCGCAATTTTCTGGGCAATCTGGAACGTCCGGATGTGGACAAGATTACGGGACTGAGCCCGGTGATTTCTATCGAACAGAAGACTACGAACAAGAATCCCCGCTCCACGGTGGGCACCACGACTGAGATATACGACTATCTCCGTCTGCTTTTTGCCCGTGCCGGCGTGGCGTATTCTTATCTTTCGGGCGAGCCGATGGTGAAATACACCGAAGAGCAGATCCTGAATCTCATTCTCAAGGATTATGCCGGAAAGAAAATCTACCTGCTGGCGCCTGTGGTGCGGGCCCGGAAAGGACATTACCGCGAACTCTTTGAGCAGGTGCGCAAGAAGGGGTATCTCTATGTCCGTGTGGATGGTGAGGTGCGCGAGGTGATGCACGGTATGAAGCTCGACCGCTATAAGAATCACGACATCGAGGTGGTGATAGACAAACTCATCGTGGCTGATAAGGACGTCAAACGGCTGAAGCAGAGTGTGGCTACTGCCATGCGTCAGGGCGACGGGCTGATGATGATTCTCGACCTCGACACGGAGGAGGTGCGTCATTACAGCAAGCGTCTCATGTGTCCTGTCACCGGACTGGCTTACCGCGAGCCGGCACCGCACAACTTCTCGTTCAATTCTCCGCAGGGAGCCTGTCCCAAGTGCAAGGGGCTGGGCATCGTCAGCCAGATTGATGAGGACAAGGTGATTCCCGACCGCGAAATTTCTATCCACGAAGGGGCCATCGCACCGCTGGGTAAATACAAGAACTCGATGATATTCTGGCAGATTGCTGCTTTGCTCGAGAAATATGAACTGACGCTGAAGACACCCCTCAAGGACTTCCCCGACGAAGCCATTGAGGAAGTGCTCTACGGATCGGATGAGCGCATTAAAATCAAGAGCAGCCTCATCGGTACTTCGTCCGACTATTTTGTCACCTTTGAGGGGGTGATTAAATATATTCAGATGCTGCAGGAGAAAGACGCTTCGGCCACTGCCCAGAAATGGGCGGACCAGTTTGCCATGACCACGGTCTGTCCGGAGTGTAAGGGGCAGCGTCTCAATAAGGAAGCTCTGCATTTCCGCCTCCACGACAAGAATATCTGCGAACTGGCGAATATGGATATCAGCGAGCTCTACGAATGGCTCAACCAGGTGGATGCTCATCTGTCGGACAAGCAGCAGCTCATTGCTTCCGAGATCCTGAAGGAAATCCGCACCCGCCTCAAGTTTCTGCTCGATGTAGGGCTCGACTATCTGTCGCTCAACCGCACTTCGGTCAGTCTGTCCGGTGGGGAAAGCCAGCGCATCCGCCTGGCTACCCAGATCGGTTCGCAGCTTGTCAATGTGCTCTACATTCTCGATGAGCCCAGTATCGGGTTGCACCAGCGCGACAATGTGCGCCTCATCCACTCGCTGAAGGAACTTCGCGACATCGGCAACACGGTCATCGTGGTGGAGCATGATAAAGACATGATGCTGGAGGCCGATCATGTCATCGACATGGGGCCAAAGGCCGGCCGGCTGGGTGGTGAAGTGGTGTTCTCCGGTACACCGCAGGAGATGTTGCAGACCGACACCCTGACTTCGCAGTATCTCAACGGCAAGATGGAGATTGAAGTGCCTGCCCGCCGGCGCGAAGGAAACGGCAAGTCCATCTGGCTGCGCGGGGCCCGCGGCAACAACCTCAAGAATGTCAGCGTGGAGTTTCCCTTGGGCAAGCTCATCTGTGTCACCGGTGTATCGGGCAGCGGCAAGTCTACCCTCATCAACGACACCCTGCAGCCCATTCTTTCGCAGAAGTTCTACCGTTCCCTGCAAGACCCTTTGCCCTACGACAGCATCGAAGGGCTGGAGCATATTGATAAAGTGGTCAATGTCGACCAGTCGCCTTTGGGGCGCACACCGCGTTCCAATCCGGCTACCTATACTGGCGTGTTTTCCGACATCCGCAGCCTGTTTGTCGGTCTGCCCGAAGCCAAAATCCGCGGTTACAAACCCGGCCGTTTCTCGTTCAACGTCTCTGGCGGACGGTGTGAAGCTTGCTCCGGCAACGGCTATAAGACCATTGAGATGAACTTCCTGCCCGATGTTTATGTGCCTTGTGAGGTGTGCCACGGCAAGCGCTACAACCGCGAGACTCTTGAAGTGCGCTACAAAGGCAAGTCCATTTCCGATGTGCTCGACATGACTATCAACCGGGCCGTGGAGTTCTTCGAGAACGTGCCGCAGATTCTCAATAAAATCAAGGTGCTGCAAGAGGTAGGCCTCGGTTACATCAAGCTCGGACAGTCGTCTACCACCCTCTCTGGCGGGGAGAGCCAGCGTGTCAAACTGGCTACCGAACTGGCTAAGCGCGACACCGGCAAGACTCTCTACATTCTCGATGAGCCCACTACGGGACTTCACTTCGAAGACATCCGGGTGCTCCTGGGCGTGCTCAACCGCCTTGTGGAGAAGGGAAATACGGTCATCGTCATTGAGCACAACCTCGATGTCATCAAGATGGCCGACTACCTCATCGACATGGGACCCGAAGGGGGAAAGGGTGGGGGACAGCTCCTCTGCTGCGGCACTCCCGAGGAAGTGGCGAAGAGTGATAAGGGCTACACCGCCCGGTTCCTGCGGGAAGAGCTGAAGCTGCGATTTTAAGATTGAAAACAAAATACATAGTGCAATGAAAATAAATAAAACCAATGCCGCCCGCTTGCTCGATAAGGCCAAAATAGCCTACGAGCTCATTCCTTATGAGGTGGACGAGAACGATTTGAGTGCTGTTCATGTGGCAGCCAGTCTGGGTGAAAACATCGAGCAGGTCTTCAAGACCCTCGTGCTTCACGGCGACAAGACCGGTCATTTTGTGTGTGTCATTCCCGGCGAGCACGAACTCGACCTGAAACTGGCTGCCAAGGTGTCGGGCAACAAGAAGTGCGATCTCATCCCGATGAAAGAACTGCTGCCTCTCACCGGCTACATCCGCGGAGGCTGTTCACCCATCGGCATGAAGAAGCATTTTCCCACCTATATTCATGAAACCTGCACCCAGTTCCCGTACATCTATGTGAGCGGCGGCGTGCGCGGGTTGCAGATCAAGATTGCTCCCGATGATCTGATCCGGGAGTCGCGGGCAACGATTTGCTCACTCTTTGAGGCGTAACATGCCAGTTTGGGGGCTTCATTTTGGGCAAAACCTCACTATTTGCAAATAAATGTGACGTTATGTTTATTTGATAAATCAAAAAAAGGATTATATTTGCAAGAAAATCATATTATTAATCTAATATCTATTTTTTATGTTTGAAGGACAACCGAAAGGTTTATATGCATTAGCCTTGGCTAATACGGGCGAACGCTTTGGTTACTATACGATGCTTGCCGTATTCGTATTGTTTCTGAAAGCTAACTTCGGATTCTCTCCCGAAGTAGCAGGTTCCATTTATGGTACATTCTTGGGATTGGTTTATTTTCTTCCCTTTGTGGGAGGTATCATGGCCGACAAGTTCGGTTATGGAAAGATGGTTACCATCGGTATTATCATCATGTTTTTAGGTTATCTGTTCCTTGCTCTTCCGTTGGGTTCAGGTACGTTGGCAATAGCCGGAATGATGGCAGCTCTGCTGCTTGTCAGCTGCGGTACAGGTTTGTTCAAGGGTAACCTTCAGGTAATGGTAGGTAACCTCTACGATGCACCCGAATATGCTGCCAAGCGTGACTCTGCTTTCTCTATTTTCTATATGGCCATCAACATCGGTGCCCTGTTTGCTCCGACCACAGCCGTAGAAATCATGAAATATGCGCAGAACACATTAGGTGTCAGTGAAGGCGATTCTTACCACTTTGCATTCGGCGTGGCTTGTATCTCCCTCATCATCTCCATTGCTATCTATTACGCATTCCGCAGCACTTTCCGTCACGTAGAAGGCGGAACGAAAGCAGCAGGCAATGGTGCTCAGGACCACAGCCAGGAAATCTCTCCGGCCGAAACTAAAGAACGTATCGTGGCTCTTTGCCTTGTGTTTGCTGTTGTTATCTTCTTCTGGATGGCTTTCCATCAGAACGGATTGACGCTGACTCTGTTTGCCGATGAATTCACTGCACGCAACTCTTCAGGCGTAGAAAGCATGGCGTTTGATGTAACCAACCTGTTGCTCTGCATCTTCATCGTCTATGCTTCGTTCTCTCTGTTCCAGAGCAAGACACCGAAGGCAAAAGGTATCTCAGCCTTGGTGATTGTAGCTGCTTTGGGAGGATTGTTCTACAAGTACAACATGCTTCCTGAATCTACACTCGTTTCAGCTCCTATCTTCCAGCAGTTCAATCCTTGCTTCGTAGTAGCCCTCACACCGGTATCTATTGCCTTGTTTGGTGCATTGGCTAAGCGCGGAAAAGAACCTTCTGCTCCCCGTAAGATTGCACTGGGTATGTTGGTTGCTGCAGTGGGATTCTCTATCATGGCACTCGGTTCACTCGGATTGCCCAGTTCTGGTGAACAGGCTGCAGCCGTTGCCGAAGGTACTGCTTCGTTTGTATCACCCAATTGGTTGATTTCTACTTACCTTGTGCTGACATTCGGTGAGCTGTTGCTTTCTCCGATGGGTATCTCTTTCGTATCTAAGGTAGCGCCCCCGAAGTACAAAGGTATGATGATGGGTGGTTGGTTTGTGGCTACTGCCATCGGTAATATGCTGACTGCCGTAGGTACTTTCTTGTGGGGTACCAGCCTGCCTTTGTGGCAAGTATGGAGCGTATTCGTAATCCTCTGCTTGCTCTCAGCTCTGTTCATGTTCTCTATCATGAAGAAACTCGAAAAGGTAGCATAATTAGAACAGCTTCATTGAAACTGTTTAGTGGAAAAGGCTTGGTAAAACAAGTTCCTTAAAAATTACTTAGCAGAAATTACTTCATAATAAAGAAGTAACAAGAATAAAAAAAGTGGGTTGTGAAAACAGACCCGCTTTTTTTATTCGTACACCTTTCTTCTTCCTTTTGAAAAGGATTTGTTATCCCCTGTAAGGAGTATGGTATTGAAAACTCTTATAAAAATGAAATGGAATATATTGATTCTTTTGAAAGGAGATTCAATTTTACGATTTACGTCTTGTTTGTTTTGACCTTATCATAACTTTTCAATGTCTTCTTCTGATAAGCCTGTGGCAGGCTTTAATCTGATCTGTTGGTAGATGCAGGGATTTTAATTTTGTGGCTACTTCCAAAATGCCTTGTGATTTGCCTTCCTGCATACCTTTCTGCATGCCTTTCTGCATGCCTTTCTGCATGCCTTTCTCCATACCTTTCTCCATACCTTTCTGCATACCTTCCTGCATACCTTTCTGCATACCTTCCTGCATACCCTTTTTTATACCTCGCTCAAAACCTTCTGCTTCTCCCTTGATCTGAGCAGTTTTCATAACACTGAACCAATCTCTATAATTCTTCAGCGATTCCTCGTAACTCATACGCTCTTGCGGATTGAAACGGGCTATTTCGGCTGCTTCAAACAAACGGGAAAACACTTTATCGCGAAGCACAACTGGACGGTTAATCAAGCTAGACATATGTTTGATGGCGTACAGCCACTTATCGAACATCGTTTCCAATTGTTCTTCTGTCTTGTGAAATTTGGGCATTTCCAAATAGATATATGTCAGTTTATCATAAAACACTTTCTGTGTGTCAATATCTACCAACTTCACCGTGTGATGATAATAGTCCGAGGTATTATCATCAAATGAAAAGTTCAAGATACCAATAGTATAGACAGCATTCAAGCGGTAATCCCAACTATTTCCTTTCACAGCTTGATCACGTATGGGGAAAGTAGAATAGAAAATACTCCTGTCTTTGAAGAACTGCTGCTCAGCTTTCTGCATTTCTACGAGAATTCTCCGGCCATCTTCCGTTTCACAATATACATCAAACACTGCCTTCCGGTCATATTCCTGTGTACCCAGATTTTCTGTATTGATATATTTTAAATCCTTAATCAATTCCTTGCCTTGTAACAGGGCATTTAAAAAACTGATTAGTAAATCTTTGTTAACTTCTGTTCCGAATAGTTTTTTAAAGGCGAAATCGGTATAAAAATTTACATATCGTTCATGCAATGTTATCATAACTCCTCCTTTGTTACATTAGTGGTTTGATTTGTTTATTTTTCACACTACGAAGATAGTAAATTAATCCATGTGTTGTGCATATAATGCAAACAAAAACGAACTTATCTCTTTTTAAGACAAGAGAATAAGTTCGTAGCTTTATGTTTCTTCCCTTATTCATGGGTATCTTCATTATGCGTTTTTTCTCATGCGTTTTTCTTTCACTGGCGGTGGCTTAGGGAGAGAAAACCATTATCTTTGTACTAGTATTCAAAAATCAAACTGAAATGAAAAAGAAAGCTGAAATCTATCTTGCCGGGGGATGCTTTTGGGGAACAGAACATTTCCTGAAGCAAATTCGGGGAGTGGAGCACACTGAAACGGGTTATGCCAACAGTACGCTTCCTCATCCCTCGTATAAGCAAGTCTGCACAGGAGACACTCACGCTGCAGAAACGGTGCATGTGGTCTATGATGCAGACATATTGGGACTGGAGTTCCTGCTCGAGCTCTATTTCAAAACCATCGACCCCACAAGTCTGAACCGTCAGGGGGAAGACCATGGCACGCAGTACCGCACAGGCATTTACTACACCGATGCTTCCGATTTGCCCGTCATCCGTCAGGCTGTGGATGCATTGGCTGCACAATACGAGGCCCCGGTAGTGGTGGAAGTGCTTCCGTTGGAAAACTTCTATTCCGCTGAGGACTATCATCAGGACTATCTTGATAAGAATCCTACAGGCTATTGTCACATCAATCCTGCTCTGTTTGCATGGGCACGCAAGGCGAATGCTGAGGCATCCGGCGATCAGTCCCTGTAAGCATCCCCCATTTTTTCAGATCCTCTATGGTAGGGTTGGCAGCTGCAATCTTTCCATGAGGATCTATCAGTATTCTTCCTCTCAAAAGCTTCATTTCCCCTTTCCTGTTTCAGAACATTCTGCTCATAATGCTAATAATTATTAAAATAAGATACCTTGTAATACATAGTACTAACCCAATGCCTATATTTGTGCCAAACAAAATAGCTAACGATGAAAGTAGACAATGTAAAGTCACAGATGCGTAAAGGTATGCTTGAGTATTGCATCCTGCTGTTGCTTCACAAAGAGCCCGCCTATGCATCGGACATTATTCAGAAATTGAAGGAGGCTAAGCTGATTGTGGTAGAAGGTACTCTCTATCCTCTGCTGACTCGCCTCAAGAACGATGAACTGTTGAGTTATGAGTGGGTGGAATCTACGCAGGGACCGCCACGCAAGTATTACCAGCTCACGGAAAAGGGGAAGGAGTTTCTGGGCGAACTGGAGGTGTCGTGGAGAGAACTGAACGAAACGGTGAATCACATAGC
>Oklahoma_p2__coassemble_1299_pt1 | contig 15754 bp, 10 predicted proteins | sample Oklahoma_p2__metabat2_high_PE_036 | metagenome-assembled genome bin Oklahoma_p2
ACTATCACTAATCAACAAATCAATTCGCCCACCAGTGGGATTTTTTTTATTATACGAATCATCATGTATCTTAGCAACCGCTTCTCTCGAAACAATAAAAGACTCCTCAATAGCAACCCCAAACCTGCTTTTGAAAAATTCCACCCACAATAGAGGATATTTCTCCATAAAGTAAGCCAATGCATTGGAGAAACAGTTTTCATCGAAACGAATCTGACAAATGTCGAATAACGAAAAATCATGTGTGGTATAAGCGTTTAAACACACTTTTTCATCAGAAACCTCCCAAAGTTCTTCGTTTTCTATCAACTCCGCTAATTTAGAGTAATCGCTGGTATTTTCAGGATCCACTTCCGGCTTACAAATAAACTGCCGCAAAGTTTGAGATCCGAAAGAACTTGCAAGCGGACAAACACCCTCTTGAACTTGATTATCATTGCCGGCATTAAAGGAAAGAATCAACCTTTTCTTTGGCTTATAGAAAAGACCTTTATCTACTTCATAGGAGACAAAAACGTTTTGCTGCCCAGTCCCATCAAACAAGTCAAGCAAAGGAATACCACCATAATGAATACCTCCTTCATTACCTTGTTCATCTTTTGCCTCACCTAAAATATAAGTTCTTTGAGCATCTTTAACTTGTGGAATTTCTGCGGTCAAGTTGCGCGGCATTTTACACTTGGCACTCGGCACAACTTTCAGATTCTTAGCCAATGCCAAGACCTCTACTTTTTTGCCTCCGATATGCATCACAAGCAACATATGCTTTGCATTCAATCCGTTATCATTCAAATTCCCCTTGGCATTGAGATAAAGATAATGCTTTCCGTTGTCAGCTTGAAACATGTTGATTACTTCATGCCCCAAATGAGCAGACAGATAACTACCCGCATACATTCTATTTAAAACAATACAAGTGTTCATCTCTGTATTTTTCATATCAACCGTATTCTTAATAAGGTGTACAATTCTATTTGATATATTCGCCCTTCAAACGATGCAAAGAAAAAGAAAAAAAGAGAAATTAAACACTTTGAAAGGTTAATATTTGTTATCAACTTAAAGATGAATCAAAATGAACTTATTATAAATAAAATATCAATTTCAAGATGTGTTCAAATTGGATATTGATTTAATTTTGTGGGTATTGCCGCCATTCAATACGGATAATAAAAAGAAGGAAGCAGATGCCTTCGCTGGCCTGACCTCCTCCCATCCTCGCACCACCCCCCTGCGGCATTCTTGATTTTAACCCTCTCATGCGATTCTCTTTTTGTATACCCCATGTAAACATTGCACTATTCTCAATGTCTTGTCCTGAAATTGACAACTCGGCTGTAATCTTTGGAAACTTAAAATTCGTCAGCCATTGGCTGGCGATTTATAACGGGCGACACTCTTCGTAGAATGAACGCATATTCTTTATGTTCGTTGCCGAGAATCCACGAAGTCCGGGCAATTCTTTTGAAAATAGAGAGGGCTTTGGCAGGAAATTCCACTTTCAAAAACTGAAACTGAAACAAACTGAAACTGAAACAGCAACATAACAAAATACATGTACAAAAACAGGCTTGAGGAAAAGAAAAGATAAAGAAAAAGAAGTCTGTTTTCATCACTGCTGCAAATATAAGGCAAAATCTGATAACAACAAAGAGGTTGAGAGGGCTGCGTCAAGCCAACTTTTACAGAGGCTTGACGCAAAGCACTAACAAATTCATTTTCTGACACTTACAACAAGCTAAAAGTTATACCCCACGGATAGGAAAATTTCATGAGCCAGTTTGTAATGCGGTATGGAGGCACTGACGTTCTTTCCGTCGAAGCGGATATTCTGTACGGACGAGAAAGGATGCTGGTTGGAAAAACTATACCCCACAGAAAAGAGAAGCTCATCGACCTGCAGTGTGATAGCGTTCTTCAGCTGCCAATAATGCCATTGCCCACCTTGATTACGCACGCTGACCTCTTTCTTAAGCCAACGCCCGTCAGTCATGACTTCCTGCTGGTAAGTAAACGACCGGTTGGGAAGAGTCAGCGCAAAAGCTGGGCTACATTCCCATGAAAGGATTCTATCTCGCTCCCTTCCCAAGGTGAGTACCGGCAGCCGAAACGTCGGACCTATGCTGAAAGTGAGATGAAGCAATTCATCGCTGTCGCCATCCAGATGATAAAGCTGCCCGGTGCGGTCGGAAACCTCCCACTGAGGCTTGTAGTCGTCGATATACCAATGCTGGAAACCGATGCTTCCTGCTACTCCCAGATAACGGTTGAAGAAACGGGCATAACTCAAATTCACTGCATAGGCCGGATTGTTCCCTTGCAACAGCAAAGAACCGTCTAAGGAAATTCTGTTGGACATTTCCGCCTGTTTATTTTCTTTCTTTTGGGCATAGGCCGCATGGAACATACCTGCCATACCTAATACCAAACAAATCGTTTTTGTGTTCATAATTTCTCTTATTAGTGTTAGTTAGTTCGTAGGTATAAGTCTGAGTTCAAATTGTATAAATCTTAGTGTATATGCATAAATTTTAGTGCATTTGTATGAATCTTAGTTCGGGAGCAAATATACTATTATTATCTTCTCACCATTCTACCATGAGCCAGTTTTTTTCTGAAAACACAAACAAAGAAGGGGAAACGGCATAAGAATGTGTCCGGCCAATCAGTTGTGTCAGTTGTGTCAGTTGTGTCAGTTGCAATTTCAGTTGCAATTTGTTTCAGTTTCAGTTTTATTTTTAAAATACACTTCTAAACAGACCACAAAACAATACATATATTACATATATTTTTACAATCAGATAAAACGGAAAGTAGACACGGAAGATACGGAGCAAACAAAAGAAAAACTGAAAACAGATCGGAAACTAACAAAAAAGGCTGAAATGTAAGATTTTTATATTTGATAATTATATTATTAATATTATATATATTATAATATAATATATATATAATATTAATCTATATAGTAGGAAGAGAGCGAAGGAGGCGGAAAATCAAATTTGCAACTGACACAACTGTCACAACTGATTGGGTTTTTCGAAATTGAAAACTGAAACAAACTGAAACTGAAACAACTGAAACAGCTTGCGGAACTACAATTGTTAAGATTTATTTTTACATACCAAAATCTCATTAAACTATAGGCATCTTCATCCACCTAAAAGAGAGCAGGCAAAATTGGAAGATTCCGGCGCAGGCCGCGCACTTCAATATAGAAGAAGCAACCCGAACGACCTCGCGCAAAAAAGACAAACTCAATCACACAAAGAACAAGAAAGCCGAATCACACAAAGCAAGAAAAAAAAATCAAAAGGAGAAAGGAGAAAGAAGCAAGAAAAGAAAGCTGAATGATAAGAAGAGGAAAAATAATTTATCGCTTTGCCTAATCATACCTTTCCTATAGGAAAACTTCACCCTGGAAAGAAGTGCTTAGGGAAAAGAAGCAAGAAAACAAGAAAGGAAGAAGCAAGAAGCACGGAAAGCAAAATTCCTACCTCTACGATGTCAAAATTATTGAATAAAAGAATAAAACATATATTATTTATTATCAATCATTTACAATGATAAGTCGAAGTTATTTTCAGCGCACTAAAAAAAATAGTCTTTCTGAAAATAAGATATCCTTACAAACAGAGGGCATCCGATTTGTTTGTTTGGTTTGCATGCACTAACTTTGGCTTCGGAAAAGAAAAAAGGGGGAGAAAAAAGGGGAAAAGAAAGGAGAAAAAAAGAAGGAGAAAAGAAAAAGAAGGCGTACACACTTCTTTTTTGTGCGCACACCTTCTTTAGTCGTTCTATGATTTAATGAGTACGGATTACCGTACATAAAGCCAGCAAAAACGAAGATTACTTCATCATGATAACAAACTGACGGAAGAACACTTCATGTGCTTCGTCGCTGACGTTAGTGAAGCGGACAAAGCGAACGGGCTCATTCTTGAAATAGACACGCTGACGCACACCTTGATGAACATGTTCCACCGTGCGCCACTGCTTTCCGTCGACTGAAATTTCAAAACGGCCCCACGGACAGGGTTCGTTCTTGAAGAAATTGACGATGATGCCGGTGAGCGGATACACCTTGTCGAGTTCAATTTCCACCTTCTGTCCGGCACCCCACCGCACCACTTCATTGGACGGCGTCACAAGCACTTGCTTTCCACGCGCCTGCAGCGGAAGATGCTGAATCTGAGGCACATCACTCACCAGCTTGTGAGGCGAATATTCCACCGTAGCAGCCAGCGAACTGCCCGTAAGGCGATTGTAACGTTCCACTGCGGCTACAAAAGTCTGGTCGATCAGTGGCTTGATGACCAAGGAAGCGGGGCGCATACCCGGCTGATAGCCGTTCTGATTGTAGCGCTGATCGTTGAGATAGAGCTGCTGTTGCAGGGCACGGATGTGTCGGTAGCTGGACAGAAAAGACTCGCTGACCGACCCGTTTGCAATGAGCTGAGTCAACTGCAGGGTCTCCTCCCCTATCTCACCGAGCAGTTTGAACTGCAGCAGCCAGGGGGTGATTTCCTCTATCAGCGGGCGGTTTTCCGTATCCACCAGCAGGATATCACTGGCAGACTGCATCCTACGGGTGAGGGAGAGCAGCTGCTGGTAGTCTTCGGTGCGCCATGTTCCGTCAGTCAGATACGATTTCAGGAAACGATCGGCTACGGGCTTCACCTCCACCGATTCCTCGCGGCGGTAGTTGTGGCCGTTGATGCCCAGGTCGCTGTTGTGGGCAGCAAAAAACTGCAGTTCGCCGGCAGCACCGGGCAGCACCTCGCGGATGGCAGCCTCCCAAGTCTGCTGAGCATCATACTGACCCGGATTCCAAGCATAATCGGCCACTCCGTAGATGGCTATTTTGGAGGCTTCGGCATGCTCCATAGGATTGGTCACAAAGCCCGACATAGCGGAAGCAATATGCGTGTCGTTGCCGTAGACAGGGCCCAGGAGGAGATGGTCGCGCACGTAATCGGACACGGGGAAATTCCACCAGATATAAGCCGGACGGCGGATGCGCGCATTGATCCACTCCATGCTTTCCTCCTTGATGTCGGCCACCACCTTGTCGCCTGTCCACATAATCTGGATAGAGGGATCGAGCTTCTCACCCAGCGTGGTGAGGTAGTTGCCCTTCGGGTTGGACCAGCTGCGGTTGTATTCCGTGGGACACATCACCAGCGGAGTCACATCGGGTTTAGCCTTCACAAAATGGCGGTCGATGTAGTTCAGCAGATCGGCCTGGCGGTGAGGATCGGTTCCTTCGCCCGAGATGTCGTCAAAGAACACGGCAAAGGAGCGCACTCCCAGGTTGTACATGCTTTCCAGCTTGGCTATGAGCAGCCGGCGGTCTTCATCGTTCCATTTGATGTCCTGCCCCGGGTGGATGGCCCACACAAAGTTGACTTCATTTTCGGCCGCCACCTTGACAAGTTCCCTGATCTGTGCCGACTCTTTTTCGGGATAAGGCTTGCGCCAGCCCGGACAGCTGTGGTAGGGGTCGTTCTTGGGACCATAGATATAGGTATTCATCTTGTTTTCGCCATAGAAACGGAGCTGACGCAGGCGGGCTTCATGACTCCAGGGAGTGCCGTAGAAGCCTTCCACTACGCCACGATAGCGCACTGCGGGATAATCCTTGACGGTGATTTCGGGAAGGGAAGCAGAGTCGGACAGTGCAACCTCAGATGCAGACGCAGATGCAGGCGAAACAGAAGATGCAGACGCAGATTTAGGCGAAGATGCAGACCGAGACATTGATTCAGACAGGGCTGCAGAAAGCAGCTGGCGGAGGGTTTGCACCCCGTAGTAGGTGCCCCGTTCATCGTATCCGGCAACCACGATTTCCTTCTCTCCTACCGACAGATAATATCCTTCGGCATGCGGGAGTATCTGGCGCCGGTATTTCTTCACGCTCTTGTCGTTTTTCTCACCGATAAGGATGCGATATTGTCTGCCGGCAGCGGAAGCTGAAGAGCAAGGCACCGCATCGGGCAGCAGACTGCGAAGCAGCTCCACGGCATGAACATTGGCCTCATCGCTTCCCACCAAATGAAGGGCTGTAGGGAAAGAGAGGGTACGGCCACTCATCTGCACCTCCTGCGGCACAGGCTGAACGGCCATGTGCTGCGCTGTAGCCACAGAAGGATTCATCAAAACGGTGCACCACAAACACGCACCGAGCCAGCGTTTCTTCATGCTGTTCGTTTGGATTATCTGATTTACAGATTTCATGCTTTTCATGTAATTCATCTTTGTATTTATTTTTATATTTTTCTAACCAATGAATGGGTTTGCTAAGAAATAAGTACATTTACCAATCAGCGAACTACCGCTAAACTAAAGATTTAGCGGCTTAGGAGATACCAATAAATGTGTTCTTCTACGACTGAGGGGTGAAGATAGTCACTATTTCAATTGTACAGGGACATCTATTTATTTTTTTAAGATTCTTTATTTCAAACAGCTGAGTAGGTGAGAAGAAAAGAATCTTCATTTTTACAAAGTGCATGGTATCATACGAAATTCATTGTATCAAGAAAGAAATCACACAAAAAACATACTTCATAGATATTAAATATTCAAATTTGATTAAATTTTAAAAAAAGTAACTATATTTGCAGCGTAAAACTATAATCGGTCATCGAACGACTGAAAAATAGTTTAAGAACAATCGAATATATTAACTAATTATTATTCACTAAAAACGAAGAACAATGAAAAAGATTGCAGTTTTGTGTTTGATTTTGATGTCAGCGTTGGCTGTAAAAGCCCAAGTATATGTAGGCGGTGCAGTAGGTTTCTGGCACAACGATGATCTGGATGCTACTTCATTTGAAATCTCTCCTGAAGTGGGCTATAATATTAACGAAAATTGGGCAATAGGTGCTACCCTGGGTTTCGCTCACGAAAAAGTTTCGAAAGAGGGTATCAAAGTGAAAGCCAATGCATTTGCATTTGCTCCGTATGCCCGTTTCACTTTCTTCGAAAGCAAAGTGGTACGTCTGTTTATCGACGGAGGCATGGGTGTGTCAACTTACAAGATGAAAGGGTTTGATTCTGAATCGGGTTTCGAAATTGGTTTGAAGCCGGGTATCTCTCTGAAATTGAGCGAACACTTTAACTTCGTTACGAAATACGGCTTTTTGGGTTACCGCGATGAATATTTAGGTAAAGGTTCCGATGGCTATGGCTTTGCACTGAGCAGCGAAGACCTCACAATCGGTTTTCACTATGAATTCTAAACCGGGCACTGCTGCTACACACCTTCATATAGTATAAGGATGAAGGGCTTGCAAACCCTCTATTAAGAAATATAGCCCCTGCTACAGTTTTCCGTGGCAGGGGCTAACTTTTTCTATTCGTTTTACAATACCAATCATCTATTTACTGGGGCAGATTCTGCTGCTGTAAGTCAGCATCAGATTACTGCAGTTAAAAGCAGACTACTGCAATTAAAACCTGATTGATGAAATAAAATCGGATTACTGCAGTTAAAACCAGATTGATGAATAAAATCAGATTACTACAGTTAAAACCAGATCTGAATCAAAAGCAAATCGAAACAGTTGTTTCGGTTTCAGTTGTTTCAGTTTCAGTTTTTAATTTTCAATTTCAGCTGAATCAGTTGAATCAGTTGTGTCAGTTGCAATTTTCAATTTTAGCTGAATCAGCTGAATCAGTTGTTTCAGTTTCAGTTTCAGTTATGAAAATCATTCATAATAATATACCTCTCCGCCATCAGAGCCGGCATATTTCCGGAGCAGAGACTGAATCATTTCGGCTGCTTCCTGCAAGCCTTCCTTGCCGTTGTAGCCATTGACCAACGCCAAGATATGCGTAGTACCGAGGTCCATCTTCGTGCGTTCATGATCACTGGTGGGGGTACCGATACCGCCCACAGCATCGCGGTAGACAGGCAATCCTTCGATATTGAGCACACCGCGCCCGATTCCCTCAAAAGGCTCACCAGCCTTACCGACTCCCAGCACCAAAGTGCCTCCTTCTATCTTGTCGGCATCAAAACCGCCTATGGAATGTCCGGTGCGCAGAGACACCAAGTTTATCAAATCCACCAGCGTGTCAATCTGGTAAAGGTCAATGCCGCGCATCAGTCGGCGACGCAGCGCTTCGGCAGAGGGACGGTAGCGTCCGGGGTCCTTGCCGCAACGCTTGTAGGCCTCGCGGGTGGCGGCAATGACAGGCTGCAGCTTGATATCCTCCATCCGGGTAGTGGCGGTCAGTTCGTGGGTAAAAGCCGCAATCTCCTCCCACAGACCTTCGCTATGGGGCGTATTCTTCACGGCGGCATATACGGCTGCACCGGCATACTGCGGAGCAGCACTCTTCAATTCTTCTGAAACAGATATGTCAAATTTCATTGTTTTTATTTTTTTTGCATCATGGGGTTGAAAAAAGAAGCTCATTCAAACAATCATGATTCCCGACAGGATGCGACCGGAATCGATGCCCAGCCGCCGGGCCGAGAAAAACTGCTCGTGATGCTGATAGGTACAGATGCCGGCAGTCTCAATCTGGGCAGCAGGCACACCTGCCTCAAGCAGTTCCCTGCGGTTGGCTTCCCACAAATCTATATGGTATTTGCCCGGACTTGAACTTGCGGCAGACAAATCAGAAGAAACGGGGAAGCGGCTTGCCAACTCCTCTACCGCAAATCCTGCCTCTCTGAATGCCTCCACCACCTCATCACCCACCTCGAAAGAGGAAAGCGAGATGCTGGGTCCGATGGCAGCAAGAACATCGCGACCCTCGGTTCCGAATTCGGCCCGAAGACGCTGCATCGTGAGGGCTACGATATGTTTCACGGTACCCTTCCATCCGGCATGTACGGCTGCCACTACACGGCGTTTTGTATCGCAAAGAAGCACAGGCACGCAGTCGGCCGTAGTCACTCCGATACAGACACCGGGCTCACGGGTGATGAGCGCATCGACCCCTTCGAGCAGCGTGCGCCTCTCTTCCAGCGGACGCGTGAAGAAATCGGCACCGATGGTTTGAATCTCGCAACCGTGCACCTGGTGAGGAAGCACCAGCTCGCGCACCGGATGCTTGAGGAGACGCAGCAAGTGCTGCTGGTTCTGCATCACATGGATACTGGCATCCGATGTATAGGGCGAGCAGTTGAACGAGGCATACGTCCCCCGGCTCACTCCTCCCTGGCGTGTGGTCACAAAATGAGCAAGAAAGGGGCATGCGTCCAGCAGACGATACCCCATCAGTTCTTTATCTTGACTTAAATAAATCATGTTCTTATAATCAGCTTTCGCTGTGTTTTCCAAAAGGAAAAGCTGCTGCAAACGGATTCCGACATCTCTTAAAAGAAACGTAGCTGCAAACAGCTCCAATATCTCTAAAAAGAAAAGCTACTGCAAACAGCTCCAATATCTCTTAAAAGAAGAGCTGCTGCAAACGGAAGGAATTACTTCTCTTCCCAGTCTTCCTCTTCGTATTCAAAGTCGAAATCATCCGCGTCATCATCCGCATCGTCATATTCATATTCGATGTCCTCGTCTTCGCCCATATCCTTGAGCTCCTGCTGCAAGCGGCTGACGTCTTTCGGACGGTGAACGATGGATTCAATCTTGTTGCTTTCCTTATTCAGTTCTTCCCAAAGAATATCTTTCAAGGTAGAAATACCCATTCCGGCTACCGATGAGATGAACACGTGCGGGATGCCTTCGGGCAGTGTGGGCTCGATCTCGTCCATCAGTTCCTGATCGAGCATATCGCTCTTGGTGATGGCCAGCACCCGCTGCTTGTCGAGCATTTCGGGGTTGAACGTGCGCAGCTCACCCAGCAGAATTTCATATTCCTTACGGATGTCGTCGCTGTCGGCCGGCACCATAAAGAGCAGCAGCGAGTTGCGCTCGATGTGGCGCAGGAAGCGCAGTCCCAGTCCCTTACCCTGGCTGGCCCCTTCGATGATACCGGGGATATCGGCCATGACAAACGACTTGCCGTCGCGGTAGGACACGATGCCGAGGTTGGGTTCGAGGGTAGTAAAAGGATAATCGGCAATCTTAGGCTTGGCAGCTGAGACAGAGGAAAGCAGCGTAGACTTTCCGGCGTTGGGGAATCCCACCAGACCGACATCGGCCAGCAGCTTCAGCTCCATGATGACCGTCATTTCCTGCATCGGTTCGCCCGGCTGAGCAAAGCGGGGAGCCTGACGGGTGGCCGTCTTGAAATGCCAGTTACCCAGTCCGCCGCGTCCGCCTTTCAGCAGGATGACTTCCTGTCCGTCTTCCGTCACATCGCAGATGTATTCGCCGGTTTCAGCATTATAGACCACCGTGCCGCAGGGCACTTCAATAATTTTATCCGCACCGTCTTTGCCGAAGCTCCGGTTTTTACTTCCCGACTCTCCATGACCGGCCATGGCATGGCGGTCGTATTTGAGGTGAAGCAGCGTCCAATAGTTGCGGTTACCGCGCAGAATGATATGGCCCCCTCTTCCGCCATCGCCTCCGTCGGGACCTCCATTAGGACAATATTTTTCGCGTCGCATGTGCGTAGAGCCTCTTCCGCCCTTACCCGAGCGACAGTAAATCTTTACGTAATCTACAAAATTCGATTCAGCCACGTTGATAGAGTATTAAAAAGTTGATAGAATATTTAAATGGATAATTTCTATACAGATTGACAATCAAAAAATGCGCGAAATTCATGCAGAATTCATGCTGAAATGCAAAATACATGATACGAAATTCATGCTGAAATCATGCTGAAATGCACGAAAAAAATGCGCTTAGATAAAAAATGTGCTTAGCGCTCGGCAGTCTGCCTTGCGGGAGAGCTGCCAATCACTAAACACAAATCACTGTTTTTTAGATCTTGTCTACTGCTTCGCAAATGTCAGCAAAGATACCTTCCATAGTACCCAAGCCGTTGATGTGCTGATATTTACCTTCATTCTTGTACCAGTCGATCAACGGAGCTGTCTGAGAATGATATACAGTCAGACGTTTCTTGATTGTTTCTTCGTTGTCGTCAGCACGGCCAGATTCCTGTCCACGCTTGATCAGGCGAACCATCAGTTCGTCTTCGGGCACTTCGAGGTCGAGCATCACAGATACTTCCTGTCCTCTTTCTGCCAACATCTTCTTCAGCGCTTCAGCCTGTGCAATCGTTCTTGGGAAACCGTCGAAAATCACACCTTTGCTGTCTTTGAAGCTGTCGAATACGCTTGCCAGAATATCAATCATCAGTTCATCGGGAATCAACTGACCCTGATCGATGAAACCTTTAGCAGTTTTGCCAAGTTCTGTGCCGTTCTTGATTTCAGCACGCAATACATCACCTGTAGAGATATGGTTGATGCCATACTTCGCTACAATACGCTCGCTCTGAGTTCCTTTGCCTGAACCCGGAGCACCGAAAATTACAATGTTCAACATCTTTTTTACCTAAAAATTAATTTATATTTGATTCTCAATCTTCTATTTGATTCTCCACCACGGTGTAGATATCGGGATAGTTGCGTCCGAATCCGTCGTAATCCAACCCATAGCCCACGATGAAATCGTTGGGTATCTTCATGGCCACATATTCAATATCGAGGTCCACTTTCAGTTTGTCGGGTTTCACCAGCAACGAAGCGATGTGGATTTCCTTCGGACCGCGCGCACCCAGCGTTTCGAGCAGGCGTTGCATCGTGAGGCCTGTATCTACGATGTCTTCCACAATGACGATGGTGCGTCCGCTGATATCCTCATTCAGACCAATCACTTCCTTGATAACTCCAGTAGAAGTAACCCCCTGATAGGAAGCCAGTTTCACGAACGAAATCTCGCAAGGGATGGTGATGTGTTTCAACAAATCAGCTGTGAACATGAACGAGCCGTTCAGCACGCTGAGGAAAAGCGGATTCTTACCTGCCAAATCTCTGTTTATTTCATTAGCTACACGAATCACTTCTTTCTGAATATCTTGTTCCTTGATGGAAACTGTAAATTGTTTGTCTTTTATCTGAATGGTATTCATAACCCGTTGTTTTAGTAAATTGGGACAAAAATACAATTTTTTATTCTACCCTGCATACTTTTCGGGCACAAAACTTTCATCCGGCCGCTTGCTGAGAAGAAAGAAAGCGGGTTCACCGGAATGTATCTGCACAGCAATCTATAAACGTCATTGCCTTCAGGCTATACCACAACAGCCCGTTATAGAGCACTGCCTGGGAGACGGACCGGTAAAGGAATCCAATCTCTGGAAACGACTCTATAACGGGCTGAGGGGCTGTATGTTTACTTCACCGGAAGGGTGAGCTCAGCCGGCTGCACACCGCGGGCTGTGACCTTCAGCGTGAGATGACCGGGGGTTTTCCCGCTACGCACAACGACTGTAGCAGCTCCGGCAAACAAATCCATCTCGGGCTGCTGAAACGAGCGGAGCGAAGTGGGGTCGCCGTTGGCAGTGGCTTCAAACTGCCCCTCACCGCTCACCGTGAATCTCACTGCACGTGTATCGGTAGGAACAAGGTTTCCCTGCCTGTCGGCCACCTGCACCGTGATGTAGGCCAGTTCTTCTCCATCAGCCGTGAGCTGGCGGCGATTGCTGGAAAGCACCAGATGATGGGCTTTTCCTGCTGTGCGCACCACCTTTTCTTCCGTTTTTCGGCCCTGCTCATCGTAGGCTACCACCTTCACTTCACCAGGTTCGTAACGCGTATCCATCCACATCAACCGGTAGCGGTTGTACACGGTGGAGTCGTTCTTTTCTCTCACCCCCTGGCTCTTGCCATTGATGAACAGTTCGGCTTTGGGATAGGAAGTGTAGACGAAAACGGGAGTAATCTCCCCCTCCCTGCCCTTCCAGTTCCAATGGGGAAGCACATGCAGCGTGGGCGACTGCCTGTTCCACTGTGCACGGTAGAGGTAATAGCGGTCTTTGGGCAGAGAAGCCAAGTCGATGATGCCGAATACCGAACTATGGCTGGGCCAGGCATCGGTGTCGTAGGGAGAAGGCTCGCCTAAATAGTCGAAGCCGGTCCACACAAACTGACCGATGACCCAAGGATGATCTTCATCGCGGGCAAAATCCAAGTCGGGCACATTGGACCACGAACAGCTTTCGTTGTCGTAGCTGTTGGATTGATTGCCGGGATGGAGCACCACCTGATGGTCGGCAAAACGCACCGGGAAGAAATACTGTCCGCGGGAAGAAACGGTAGAGGCTGTCTCCGAACCGAGTATGAGTTTCTGCGGTAATTCCTTATAGGCCTTGTCGTAATGCTGGGGTTTATAGTTGAAGCCGGGGATATCGAGCGCTGCCGCGAAGCCGTTGCCAAGCACAGCACCGATTTGATCCATACCGCAGGTAATGGGGCGGGTACTGTCAAGTTCTCTCACTACCCGACGCAGACGCATCAGTTCGTCCATACCGGGAGCCCCCCACTGGCTGGGCACTTCATTGCCCACCGACCACATCACCACCGAAGGACTGTTGCGGTAATGCCGCACCATATGGTCCATATCGCGCTCGGCCCACTCATGAAACACCGCACCATAGCCGTTGGGCGACTTCGGACGGAAGCCCCAGTCATCGAAAGGTTCAATCATCAGCATCATGCCCAGCTCATCACACAGTTCCACCAGTTCCGGTGCCGGCATGTTGTGGGCCGTGCGGATGGCGTTAGCTCCCATGTCCTTGAGCAACTCTATCTGATGACGAAGCGCCGAACGGTTGACGGCTGCCCCCAAGGGACCCAGATCGTGATGATTGCACACTCCCTTGAACTTGGTGGCCTTTCCGTTCAGAAAGAACCCCTTTTCGGGCACATAAGCTATGGAACGCACACCGAAACGCGTGTCGTAGCTGTCCACAGCCACTCCGTCCACTTTCAGCGTAGTGCGAGCTGTATACAGATGCGGCGTATCGGGGCTCCACAGCCGGGGCTGCTGGATGAGGAAAGACTGCGTATATGCCTGTCCACGGGCACACAGGCTGCCTTCGGAACGAGCCACCTGACGACCGTCGGCATCCATCACCACAGTAGACACCTGCACTTGCTGCTCACACGCAGCACCAGCCACCTGCACATCCAGCCGGACGGAAGCAAATGCTTCCGACACTTCGGGTGTAGTAACATAGGTGCCCCACACCGGGATGTGCACCCTGTGGGTGGATACCACATGCACATTCCGATAAATCCCCGCTCCGGGATACCACCGGGACTGCCCTTCCTTATTTTCACAACTCACCTCCAACCGGTTTTCTCCGGGAAGAGCCACTCCATCCACATTTACATAGAAAGAATTATATCCATAGGGCCAGTAGGCCACCTCTTTTCCATTGAGTTTCACCCGCGGATGACTCATCACCCCGTCGAAGACAAGAGTCACCGAGCGGCGGGCCGTGTCGGGAAGGTGAAAGGCAGTGCGATATACCCCTTTACCGATAAAGGGCAGTCCGCCGGTACGCCCGGTCTTCACGGTAGCCTCCTTCTCTCCGTTCTGCTCCACAGCCACCACTTGCAAGTCGTGCTTGCGGTTGAACGGACCGTAAATGGCCCAGTCGTGCGGCACACGTACCCGCTGACTGCGGCTTTCCTCAAAAGCATCCCCCTTGCAGAACTGCCATCCTTCTTTCAAAGTCTGTATGCTGCGCTGTGCATACAAATCAACCGATGATAAAAATAACAAGAAAATAAATGAATATCGTAATTTCATAACCGTTTTTATTTGTTTTTAAAAGCATCCAAAGCCACTGTTGGCGCATCATTCTCAAAACAACCCATATTATAACCACCGTTATAGCCGTTGGGCGCTTGCGGCTCCCAGTAGAATATACCTTCCACATCGGCCTGCATCATCTTGGCTATAAGCTGCCTGCAGACCTCTCCCTGGTCGTATGGCATACCAATCTCGCAAATCATCACCGGCTTGCCGTATTTCTTCTTCAGATAATCAACATTTGCCCTGCAAGCATCGGCCACATCTGTCCAGTCGTTAAAACCTTCATTCTGAACAGCCCAATAAGGGTAGAGCGACATGCCTATCATGTCATACTTTCCCCCATGATCACGCAAAATGTCGAACATACGCTCAAAACGGAATCGGTCAAACCCGTTGTCCAGATGCACAATTACTTTCGCACGCGGGAAGACTGCCTTCACAGCATCATAACCGGCATTATTCAGTGCAGTAAGCTGCACCGGATTCTCCACTGCCCCCACCGGAAGCATCATGCCCGGAGTGGTCTCATTACCCACCTGCACCCATTCGGGTTCCACACCAACCTGCTTCAAGGCAAAAAGGGTGGATTTCACATGCTCAGACAAAGCCTCAACCTGTGCTTCGAAAGGCAGCCCTTTCCAAGCCTCCGGCATCACCTGATGCCCCGGATCGGCCCAAGTATCCGAGAAATGGAAATCAATCATTATTCTCATTCCCAAAGCCTTTGCTCTGCAAGCTTTCACAACTACATCTTCTACCCCATTCCATTTGTCTTTCGGATTGACCCACACACGCAGACGAATGGAATTTACTCCGCAATAATCTCTGAGCAACTGCATACACTCCATCTCCTGACGCACATCACCCGGCGTATAGAACTTGCGCCCTTCAGCCTCCATCTGCGTAATCCAACTCACGTCCGCCCCACAGGCAAAATCTCCGTCGGGCGTAGCAGCCCGCGCCCCGATACACCCAAAGATGAGGTGCAAGCAGACTATAAGCCATGTGATTCGTTTTTTTTGTACTATTTGACTCTTCATTGGTATTATTGATTC
>Oklahoma_p2__coassemble_1462_pt1 | contig 14196 bp, 9 predicted proteins | sample Oklahoma_p2__metabat2_high_PE_036 | metagenome-assembled genome bin Oklahoma_p2
AACAAAACGAAAACAAACGAAAACAATACGAAACAGACGACCGAAACAAAGCAAAGTACGAACTGAGCAAAAGCAAAAGCGAACTGAGCAGAGCATCAACGCAAAGCAAAAGCGAACTGAGCAAAAGCAGAGCGAACTGAGCAGAGCATCAACGCGAAGCAAAGCGAACTGAGCAAAACAAACTGAACAAACCAAAGAAACAATTAAACTATTATATATTATTATCGATGAAAAAACTGTATACACTATCTTTATGTATGCTGCTATGGGGATGCGACATGATTGACTACCATCCTTACGACGTCCGCATAGACGGAGAAACAGACGTCAATGCACACAACATAGCCGAAATCGAAGACTCCTGCAAAGAGAAAACCAGCATCCGCTTCGTTACGATGGGCGACTCCCAGCGCTGGTATGACGAGACCGAAGACTTTGTCAAAGCCATCAACCAGCGCGATGACATCGACTTTGTGATTCACGGAGGAGATATCAGCGACTTCGGGGTTACCAAGGAATTTCTCTGGCAGCGAGACATCCTCAACAAGCTGAAAGTGCCCTACGTGGTCGTGCTGGGCAACCACGACTGTCTGGGCACGGGCGAAGAAACCTACAAAGCCATCTTCGGTCCGGCCAACTTCTCCTTCATTGCCGGCGGAGTGAAATTTGTGTGTCTCAACACCAATGCCTTGGAGTACGACTACTCCGAACCGGTGCCCGACTTCACCTTCATGGAGAAGGAAATCAAAGCACGCAAAGACGAGTTCGACCACACCGTGGTGTGCATGCATGCCCGCCCCTACACCGATGTGTTCAACGACAATGTGGCCAAGGTCTTCCAACGCTATGTCATTGAGTATCCGGGCATTCTGTTCTGCTCTGCAGCACACACCCACCACTACGAAGACACCGTGGTATTCGACGATGGTATCCACTATATCACCACCGACTGCATGAAAGAGCGCACCTATATCGAATACGACATTTTTCCGGACAACGAGAATCCCGGCAAGAAAACCTATACATATAAATTAGTACATTATTAATCGATTAATCGCCCAGCGATAAAATAGAGTTCGCCCTGCGATAAAATAAAGTCTACCCCTATGAACACCCATTATCATTACAAGGTGCTGCGCCTCGTCTGGCTGCTGGTCCTCACAGCCTGCCCGCTGCTGCTATCTGCAGTCAACCGCACAGACACCATCATCGACACCTATAAAAACGATTCGCTGCGGTTTGCCATCAAAGCCGACAGCATCATCGCCTACCAGAAGGGCGACAGCGTGTTTACGCTCATCAAAGCCGACACCCTTCTGGCTTCGCATCCGGAGGAAAAATTCCACACCCGCTACGACAAACGGGTGCACCGCATGCGCAAAAGCTGGGACAAGCTGATTCCGGAGTACGGCAAAATTCAGTATGCCGGCAATATGGGTCTGCTCTCTTTCGGCACCGGATGGGACTATGGCAAACGCAAGCAATGGGAGACCGACCTGCTGTTTGGCTTCGTGCCCAAATATGAATCGAAGAAAGCCAAGGTAACGATGACCATCAAGCAGAACTACATGCCCTGGAGCATCGACTTCGGCAAGGGATTCTCCACCGAGCCCCTGGCCTGCGGACTCTATATCAACACCGTGTTTGGCGACCAGTTCTGGATGAGCGAACCCGACCGCTACCCCAAGGGCTACTACGGCTTCTCGAGCAAAATGAGAATCCACCTCTACCTCGGCCAGCGGCTCACCTACGACATCCCGGCCCAACACCGGTTCTGGACCAAGGCCATCACGTTCTTCTATGAGCTGAGCACCTGCGATTTCTATCTCATCAGTGCCGTTCAAAACAGCTACCTGAGGCCCAGAGATTACCTGAGCTTTTCATTCGGACTCAAATTTCAATGGCTGTAGCATCCTGCTACGGCCATTTTTTATCTGCCCCTTCCACCCTTTACCCTTCCTCCTTTGAATCCGAAACAGACGAAAGCTGACTCTTCCACCCTTCACCCTATCCTCCTCTGAATCCGAAATTTCCTCTTTCAAAACTCACAACTTTATTGTACATTTGCAGACAGCAAGCAGAAAACAAGAGAAATATACAGAAACAAACAATTTACTAACAATCAATTCTATTGCCTATGATTTTTACAGCAGAAAACGTACTACTCGTTGGTTCAATCTTACTCTTTGTCAGCATCCTTGTCGGCAAGACAGGCTACCGCTTCGGAGTGCCTGCCCTCTTGCTCTTTCTCATGGTGGGCATGGCCTTTGGAAGCGACGGCCTCGGCATCCAGTTTCACAACGCCAAAGAAGCCCAGTTCATCGGCATGGTGGCCTTGAGCATCATCCTGTTCTCCGGCGGAATGGACACCAAGTTTGCCGACATCAAGCCCGTGCTGGGTCCCGGCATCGTGCTCTCCACCGCGGGCGTACTGCTCACCGCCCTCTTCACCGGCCTCTTCATCTGGTGGCTGTCGGGCATGAGCTGGACCAACATCTACCTGCCGCTCACCACCTCCCTGCTGCTGGCCGCCACGATGTCGTCCACCGACTCCGCCTCCGTGTTTGCCATCCTCCGTTCGCAGAAGATGAACCTCAAGCACAACCTGCGGCCCATGCTCGAGCTCGAAAGCGGTAGCAACGACCCCATGGCCTACATGCTCACCATCGTCCTCATCCAGTTCATCCAGTCGAGCGGCATGGGGCTGGGCTCCATCGCCGTGTCCTTCGTCATCCAGTTCAGCGTAGGCGCAGCAGCCGGCTATCTGCTCGGCAAGCTCGCCATTCAGATGCTCAACAAGCTCAACATCGACAACCAGGCCCTCTACCCCATCCTGCTGCTCGCCTTCGTCTTCTTCACCTTCTCCTTCACCGATCTGCTGAGAGGCAACGGCTACCTGGCCGTCTACATCGCCGGCATGATGGTGGGCAACAACCGCATCATGTACCGCAAAGAGATCTACACCTTCATGGACGGGCTCACGTGGCTGTTTCAGATCATCATGTTCCTCTGCCTGGGACTGCTGGTCAACCCCCACGAGATGCTCGAAGTAGCCGCCGTGGCCCTGCTCATCGGCATCTTCATGATTCTGGTGAGCCGTCCGCTGAGCGTCTTCCTCTGCCTGCTCCCCTTCCGCCACATCACCCTCAAGTCGCGCTGCTTCGTGTCGTGGGTGGGACTGCGCGGGGCAGTGCCCATCATCTTTGCCACCTACCCCGTAGTAGAAGGCGTGGAAGGCTCCCACATCCTCTTCAACATAGTGTTCTTCATCACCATCGTCTCCCTCGTTGTGCAGGGCACCACCGTGTCGAAAGCAGCCCGCCTGCTCTGCCTCTCGGCTCCGCTTGAAAAGACTGGCAACGACTTCGGCGTGGAACTGCCCGAAGAGACCGATACCGACCTGCGCGATATCACCGTCAGCCGCCAGATGCTGCAGCAGGCACGCACCCTCAAAGAGATGAATCTCCCCCAAGGCACCCTCGTCATGATGGTGAAACGCGGCAGCGAGTTCCTCATCCCCAACGGCAGCCTCCAGCTCCACGAAGGAGATAAACTCCTGCTCATCTCCGAAAAGTCAAAAGAAGAGTAGCAACCCTGCAAATAACTTTTTATCATCTTCTTTCGAAAGGTACTTCATCTTCTTACGTAAAAGAACATCGGCCTCTTTTCGAAAAGGACATCAACCTATTACGCAAAAGAACATCGGCCTATTACGTAAAAGATGAATACAAAGACTGAGCCTCCGCTCTACCGAAAAACTCTCCCGGAAACCATTCTTTTCCGGGAGAGTTTTTTTAATTTCCAGGAGAGTTTTGTCAGATTTCCAGGAGTTTTTTGTCAGATTTCCAGGAGAGTTTCGTCAGATTTCCAGGAGAGTTTCGTCAGATTTCCAGGAGATTTTTTTCAGATTTCCGGGGGAGTTTTGTCAAATTTCCTACGTTAATTAAGTATAAAACTTAAATTATAAATTCAAAATTACACTTATTAAGCACTATTTTTGCGCAGATTTAAACCAAATGTGCAAAAATTGAATGAAACAAGAACAGCACTTCATTGATTACATAGAACAGAGCATCATCCAGAATTGGGATAAAGATGCATTGACAGACTACAAAGGAATCACCCTTCAATATAAAGATGTGGCACGCAAGATAGCCAAATTCCACATCGTATTGGAAAGCGCCGGCATCCAGCCGGGAGACAAAATAGCCGTCTGCGGACGCAACAGTGCCCACTGGGCAGTCGCCTTTCTGGCCACAGTGACCTATGGAGCCGTCATCGTGCCCATCCTGCACGAATTCAAGTCGGACAACATCCACAACATTGTCAACCATTCCGAAGCCAAACTGCTCTTTGTGGGCGACCGCGTGTGGGAGAACCTCAACGAAGACGCCATGCCCCTGCTCGAAGGCATTGCCCTGCTCAACGACTTCTCGCTGCTACTGGCGCGCAACCCGAAGCTGAGAGAAGCCAGCGAAAACCGCAACGCCATCTACGGACAGCGCTATCCCAAGAACTTCCGCCCCGAGCACATCTCCTACCGCAAGGACCAGCCGGAAGAACTGGCCGTGATCAACTACACGTCGGGCACCACCGGCTACTCCAAAGGAGTGATGCTTCCCTACCGCAGCCTGTGGTCGAACGTGGCCTACTGCTTCGAGATGCTGCGGGTGAAACCCGGCGACCACATCGTCTCCATGCTCCCCATGGGTCATGTATTTGGCATGGTGTACGACTTCCTCTACGGCTTTTCTGCAGGTGCCCACATCTACTTCCTCACCCGCATGCCGACGCCCAAGATCATCGCCCAGTCGTTTGCCGAGATCAAGCCCCGCGTCATCTCCTGCGTGCCGCTGATTGTAGAAAAGATTATCAAGAAAAATATCCTCCCCAAGTTAGACAACAAAATAGGCAAACTGCTGCTCAACGTGCCTATCATCAACGATAAAATCAAAGCCTCTGCCCGCCAGGCAGCCATGGAGATATTCGGCGGACAGTTTGACGAGATCATCATCGGCGGTGCCCCATTCAACCCGGAGGTGGAAGCCTTCTTCAAGAAGATCGGATTCCCCTACACCATGGCCTACGGAATGACCGAATGCGGCCCCATCATCTGCTCCAGCCGCTGGGAGACCATCAAGCAGGCCTCTTGCGGTAAGGCAGCTTCCCGCATGGAAGTGCGCATCGACTCTCCCGATCCGCAGACGGTGCCCGGCGAAATCATCTGCAAGGGGGTCAACCTCATGCTGGGCTACTACAAGAATCCGGAAGCCACGGCGCAGATCATCGACGTGAACGGCTGGCTCCACACGGGCGACCTGGCCACGATGGATGAGGGCGGCAACGTCACAGTGCGCGGCCGGAGCAAGAACCTGCTGCTCACCTCCAGCGGACAGAACATCTACCCGGAGGAGATTGAAAGCAAGCTCAACAACATGCCCTATGTGTCCGAATCGCTCGTCGTGTTGCAGCACGACAAACTGGTGGCGCTGATTTACCCCGATTTCGACGATGCGTTTGCCCACGGGCTGCACCAGGAAGACATCGAGAAGGTGATGGAGCAGAACCGCATCGAGCTCAACACCCAGCTGGCCAACTACTGCCAGGTGAGCAAAGTGAAGATTCATTTTGAAGAGTTCGAGAAAACCGCCAAGAAATCCATCAAGCGGTTCATGTATCAGGAAGCAAAAGGATAAACTACTTAACACACAACACATATATCCCCAACAGCAAAGCCGCTGGAAGCATCAAGCAACCAGCGGCTTTCTTCTTTATTTTAGCCTGCCTTTTTCAAAAGCAAAACTTTTTAAAAAGCAAAAACTATTTGCAAAAGCAAACTCTTTTTTTTAAAACGGCTTCTTCAGCGATTGAGTGAGCGGCATAAACGAGATAGCCTGTCCGCCCCCCGGCGCCATACGCACCGGCAGCGACATGCTTGCATCCACAATCTGCTCCACAATCTGATAATCCGTAGGATTCGTCTTCCAGTCCGCCTGATCGCCGTCGGCATAAACCACTGCCCGATACGACACCCCCGGCTGCAGAAAATCCAGCTTCACCTCCAGCGTGCGCGGCTCCTCATTCGTGGCCGCCCCCAGGAAATACTGGTCCTTGCAGCGGCGCACCACCGCGATAAACTCACCCGGTTCGCCCGCCAGCGCCCTCGACTCATCACAGTCGGGATTAAAATCACGGAAGAACTGGAACGCCGGATGCCCCTCATAATGCTCAATCAAGTCCGAAGCCATCTGCAGCGGCGAATACAGAATCACCCAGTTGGCCAGCTGCTTCGCCAGCGTCGTGTTCACCCGGCTGTTGCCCTTATCCTGATCATTCCACTTCTTGCGGCGCGGCGAATCCTTCGTATTCAGAAACAAGATATCAAACGTGCCCGGCGTATAATCCATCGGTCCGGAAAGCAAGCGCGTAAACGGCAGCATCACATGATGCGAAGGCGGATTCCCCTCGCTCCACGCATTCCACTCCATGCCCCGCGCCCCCTCGCGCGTCATCATGTTCGGCCACGTGCGGCGGATACCCGTATCCTTGATCGGCTCATGCGCATCCACCGTCATCCGGTGCCGGGCCGCCGTCTCCACCACCTTCTGATAATGATTCACCCCATACTGTCCGTGGTGCGACAAGCCCCCCGGGAAACCTCCCGCATAGCCCGTCTTCAAGACATGCACCCCGTGGTCGGTATACCACTGCATCGCCTTGTCCAGCTGCCGCTCATAATTCGGGATATTGCCGCCCGTCTCATGATGGCCGATGATTTCCACCCCCTTCTCTGCAGCATAGCGCGCAATCTCCTCCATATCAAAATCGGCATATGGCTTCGTAAAGTCAAAATGCTGGCGTCCGCCCCAGCTCTCCCAGCCTTCGTTCCAGCCCTCAAACAGCACCCCGTCGATGTGATTCTTGGCAGCAAAGTCGATATACCGCTTCGCATTCTCCGTCGTCGCCCCGTGGCGGTCGTCCATCTGCCACGTCTCGATGCCCAGATGCATGCCCCACCACACACCGACATACTTCATCGGCCGGATCCAGTCCGTATCCTTCAGCACACACGGCTCATTGAGATTCAGAATCAGCGCCGAGTTGACCAGCCCCACCGCCTCCGGAGCCAGCTGGATGGTGCGCCAGGAAGTAGCAAAACGGTTGCCCTTGCGCGCCTTCACCCCGTCGGGCCACGGAGCCAAGTCCGCCTTCAGTTCCCCCTGCTCGCGCTTCAGCGTCATCTCCGGAAAGTCATACAGCGCCGCCTCATGAATGCTGCCATACAGCCCCCCGTCCGTTTTAAACGTGAAAGGCGTGTTGGCCGTCTCCACCTCAGCGAGCGGCAGCTGGCGATAGAGCAGCTCATACGTTTCCGCGCTGGCCGGGATCGACCACGACGTAGCCTTCTGGCAGAAGCGGAAAGCCGTCAGCTCATCCATAATCAGCAGCGAATCCACCTTCGGCGCCGCATACTCATAGCGGAAGCCCAGCCCGTCGTTGAACACCCGGAAGCGCAGCGTGAGATCCACCGCATCGTCATTGGTGAGCACCACCGCCATCTCATTATAATGATTCCGGTTGGTCTTGTTCTCCCCCCAAGGCTGATGCCACGTCTCATCCTTGCTGCTGAACACCGTTTTCTTCAGCCGGAAACCCTTATCCAAGGCCAGTCCCTTCTTCTCTATGAAGCCCAAAGCCGAATTGGCAATCAGCAGCGAGTCGCCCACGGCCACCCGATAAAAAGGCTGCCCCTGCTCATCCAGCAAAAAAGTCGTTGAAATATGCCCGTCGGGCGAAGACACCTCTGTTTTCGGACTGCTGCAAGCATAGCAGCCGAGCATGCACAGAAAAGCTCCTAAATAATAACTGAATCTCATAGCATTTATCGTTTTTTCTATAATACAGCCGAACAGAAAAAAACACTTATTCCGAAAGCCGGGAAAACACTTCATCCGAGAACCGGAAAAACACTTCACCCGAAAGCCGGGAAGCACCAAATAAAACGGATGCTGCCCCCGCAAGCGGTGTGGCAACATCCGTCAAAGAACCATTTTATAACAAACTACCCATAGAGTGAGTCATTATCACAATCAGTCGTGCGCGTGCAATCAGTCATGCAATCAGTCGTGCACGTGCAATCAGCCGTGCAGCAGCTTATCCGTGCCGGGCACAATCACACCCATCGACCACACGCAGCGCACATTGAGCTGCTGGTCCAGGATCACGATATCCGCATCCTTGCCCCGAGCCAGACTACCCTTGCGGTGGTCCACCCCGATGAGACGGGCCGGAGTTTCCGAAGCCATGCGCACCGCATCTTCCAGCGGAATATTCGCCTTCTGCACCATCGTGCGCACCAGCGTATCCATCGTAGCCAAGCTGCCCGCCAAAGAAGAATGATCGGCCATCTTGCACACCCCGTCTTCAATCACGTAGCGTTCGTCCACCTTCACATCCTTGTCGCAAGCCGCATACGCCATCGCGTCCGCCACCAGACACGTATGCTCCACGCCCTTCAGCTTATACACCAGCTTCAGGATCGTAGCCGGCAAGTGGATACCGTCGGCAATCACCTCCACCGACATCCCCTCGGTGAGATACACACTCTCGATAGTACCCTCATATTTATACTCACGGCGCTTGTGGAAGCCCGGCATCGCATTGTAGAAGTGAGCCGCATGCGTGAAGCCTGCCTCAAAAGCCTTCTTCACCTCCTCATACTCAGCCTCCGTGTGCGTGAGCGCCGTCAGGATACCCTTGGCACGCGCATACTTCGCAAAGTCGTGCGCCCCCTCCAGTTCGGGGCTCACATCCCAGCGCTTCACGCACGCCGTCTTTTCCAAAAACGGCACATATTCTTTCTCATCCATCCCCTTCAGCAGGCCGTCATACTGCGTGCCCGCCATCTTCGGGTTCAGATACGGACCCTCGATATGCAGACCGAGCACCGGAGAGTTCTTCTCAGCCATCAGTTTCTCGCACACCTCAGCCGCCTGATACAGCTTGTCGAAAGAAGTCGACGACAGCGTGGGGAACACCGTAGTAGCCCCGTGCTTGAGATGCGCCATCGTAGCCGTGCGGAACGCCTCTTCCGTGGCCTCCGTAAAGTCATGACCGCCGCCGCCATGCAGGTGCATCCCCACAAAACCCGGCACAATCGTCATTCCGCGGGCATCAATCACCGTAGCGCCGATCACCGCCAAATCACTGTTGGTCACCTCCAAAATTTTTCCATCACTAATCAATACAGAGCCCTCTTCCAGCCAGCCTTGCGGAGTCAGGATTTTTCCGTTTATAATCTGAGTCAACATAAAATTCTACTGTTAGTCCACATTCATATCTTCTATCTACCCTCCAAGGAGACAGCATTAAAACAATTTATTGGTGCCTTCCACCAATTCGCCCATTGCCCACACGGCGCGCACATTCAAGTCCTTGTCCAGCGCAATGATATCCGCATCCTTGCCGCGTTCGAGCGTACCCTTGCGGTCGAGCACACCCATGATGCGAGCCGGAGTTTCCGACATCATGCGGATGGCATCCGCCAACGGAATTTCCGCCTTCTGCACCATCGTACGGATCAGGCGGTCCATCGTAGCCACACTGCCCGCCAGAGCCGAGCGGTCGGCCAGCTTGCACACACCGTCTTCAATGATCACGCGCGGGTCGAAAGCCGTCTGGCTGTCGCTTGCCGCACAAGCCAGTGCATCCGTAATCAAGCACGTGCGTTCCACACCCTTGATCTTGTACACCAGACGCAGAATCGTGGGAGGCACATGGATACCGTCGGCCACCACTTCCACCGTCATGTCATCCATCAGATAGATACTTTCCACCGTACCTTCATACTTGTATTCTCTTTTCTTATGGAAGCCCGGCATCGCATTGTAGAAGTGAGTAGCATGCGTATAGCCCGCTTCAAAAGCAGTCTGAATGTCCTCAAACTCAGCCTGCGTGTGGCCCACAGAAGCCAGCACACCCTTGGCCGTGATGTATTTACCAAACTGCATGGCACCCGGCAGTTCAGGAGCCGCATCCCAGCGCTTGATGCAGTTCGTTTCCTCCAGCAGAGGGATATATTCTTCGGGGTCGGGATTCTTGATGTTTTCAGGAAGCTGACCACCCGCCATCTTCATGTTGAAATAGTGGCCTTCCAAGTGAAGACCCAGCACCGGACTGTTCGGTTCGGCCATCATCTTCTCCGTAGTAGCTGCAGCAGCGCGGATCATCGGAATGGTAGAGGATGAAAGTGTGGGAAAAATACTGGTGGTACCGTGCTGCATGTGAGCCTTGATAGCGCCGCGGAAAGCCTCTTCGGTGCCTTCCATGAAGTCGCATCCGCCACCCCCGTGCGCGTGGATTTCCACCCCGCCGGGAACGATATACATGCCCTTGGCATCAATCAGCTTGGCACCGATAATAGCCAGGTCACAGTTGGTTACTTCCAATATTTTATTGTCACGGATAAGAACAGAACCATCCTTCAGCCAGCCTTGCGGCGTCAGGATACGTGCGTTGATGATTTGTGTTAACATATTACTGTTGTTAAATTAATTATAGGTCATGGGCCAACGACGTTCTTTCGGGGGACATCAGCTGGTCCTTTCTCATGCAAAAGTACGTTTTTATATTGAAATCTCAGCAAAAAAGCATGGAAAGTTTTGAGCCGGAAAAACTTTTGAGAGGAAAGTGAAGCAGTGGGGTGCAATCAAGGGAAGCAGTGAGCTGCAAGCAAGGGAAACAGTGAGCTGCAAGCAAGGGAAGCACAGCATTTCTGTTTGAATCTGAAAGATTTCGGTTCGAATCTGAAAGATTTCTGTTTGAATCTGAAAGACTTCGGTTTGAATCTGAATTTCGGTTTGAAGCCGAAGAAGAAGGTAGTGTATAAAAACAGAAAAAGCTGCGGATTTCGCAATTCGCAGACCTCTTTTGCCTCAAGAAATTTGTCGAGCCATAATAAAACAGAGACATCAACACAAATTTCTCTCAACCTTGTCAATAAAAATATAATTTTTTAACCTAAATTGTATACGTATAAACTATTCATTAAAAAAACTGAGCGGAAAACGAGACTCGAACTCGCGACCCTAACCTTGGCAAGGTTATGCTCTACCAACTGAGCTATTTCCGCAGTTTACTGACAACAGCCAATTCTTTTGGTGCCCAGAACAGGACTCGAACCTGCATGCCTCTCGACACACGCACCTGAAACGTGCGCGTCTACCAATTCCGCCACCTGGGCATTTTGAGCGGAAAACGAGACTCGAACTCGCGACCCTAACCTTGGCAAGGTTATGCTCTACCAACTGAGCTATTTCCGCGTTGTTTTTCGTTTGCGGTTGCAAAGGTAGGCATTTTCTAGAAACCTGCAAACATTTCGCCTATTTTTTTTCATCTTTTTTTCGCCTTTACCACCGCAAACGAGTCAACCATCTATATATCAGCTCATTCTATACTTATAATCGTCGTAAGAAAATTGCTTGAAAATTTCAGCTTTTCCCTCTTTCGTCCACATAGCGATGGCCGGATGATGAATTCCGTTGAACATATTTGTCTTCACCATGGTGTAGTGAATCATATCTTCAAACACAATCCGCTCGCCAATCTGCAGTTCGTGGTCGAAACTCCAGGAGCCCATATAGTCGCCGCTCAGACAGGAGTTACCCCCCAGCCGGTAGACAAACGGTCCCTGTTCGCCGCGATGTGCTCCCTGCACTGCCGGATGATAGGGCATTTCGAGACAGTCGGGCATGTGGCAAGTGAAGCTCACGTTGAGAATCGCCGTACGGATGCCCCGGCTTTCCACCACATCCACCACTTCCGACGCCAGCACGCCCGTCTGCCAGGCAAACGCCGAGCCCGGTTCGAGAATGATCTGCAGGTTCGGATAGCGCTCCTTGAGTCCCTTCAGCAGGCCGATGAGATGCTCCGTGTCATATCCCTTGCGTGTCATCAGGTGTCCGCCGCCCAGGTTCAGCCACTTCAGCTGCGGGAACCAGCGGGAGAAACGCTTCTCCAGGTGCACCAGCGTGCGCTCCAGCTCAAACGAGGACGACTCGCAATGGCAGTGGCAGTGGAAGCCCTCAATGCCCTCGGGCAGCGTGTCGGGCAGCAGATCGGCCGTCACACCAAAGCGTGTGCCCGGTGCACAGGGGTTATACAGCTCCGTCTCCACCTCCGAATACTCCGGATTCACCCGGATACCGCAGGAGATGCCGCTGCCTTCGGCCACCGTCATCGGATAGAAACGCTCAAACTGCGACAGCGAGTTGAACGTGATGTGGCTGCTGCAACGCATGATTTCCGGGAAGTCAGCTTCCGTGTAGGCCGGCGAGTAGGTGTGCGCCTTGCTGCCGAACTCCTCCAGCGCCAGACGGGCCTCGTAGACCGAGCTCGCCGTGGAATGATGGATGTATTCGCGGAAAATGGGAAACGAGCGCCACATGGCAAACGATTTGAAAGCAAGAATGATCTCCACTCCTGCCTTGTCGGCCACGCTCTTTATCAAACTCAAGTTCTTTCTCAAAAGTTCCTCCTCCATAATATAGCAAGGATTGGGAAACTGTGTAAAATCTATCATATTTATCGTTTAGTTAGAATATACGCCTTCATGTGCTACAAATATATTACGCCATAATAGACATACTACCATAGACATACCTTATTAATATATATAATAGCCTTTCATTATTCATACATACAATAGCCCTTCATTCTAAAAAAAAGGCATCATACAGTACTCCCGCAAATGTACGAAATCGCAGAGAAAGAAAGGGGAGTTTTCAGAAAAAAAAATCAAAAGTGTCACACTGTCACGAATTGTCACACGCGCGCGCGAAAGTTGCAGATGAAACAATCTGCTGCCCCGAGGCGCCTGGCCTGCTCCCCTTTCATCATCAATCCGAAGTTTTCTCTTCACCAATCCGAATCAGTTCTCCGCTAATCCGAATCATTTCACCGTCAGCCAAATGCCTTCACCTTCCGGCCGGACAGACAAGCGATGCATGATTTCCCGTTCACAGATGCGCGAATCCATCACACGCCCCACCTGCCTGTTGTATCCCGGCAGGATGCAGCCCTGCGTATCCTCAGCTGTGTTGCCTGCATGGATACGGATACCGCTAAACAGCGGCACGTTCAGCAGCAGCGGCAGCCAGCGCTTGAACTTGGGCGAGAAGGACACCGCCACCGCATAACGCCCCTCGGGAATGGCCGTACGCCCGGGAATCTTATGCCCCGGCCGACCGATACCCACATCCCGCCATTTGGGCTCCAGCGTATCACACACATAATGTCCGTTCATAAAAAGCTTGCCAATAGTATAGGTATCCCGTTTGGCAATACGGATCAGAATCATTTCCATAGTTCATTCATTATTATTAATTCTTGTAATGTAGTTTTTCTCATCTCATCTGCCTTCCTGTTTCAAATGGAAAGGGCAGAAACACAGCTGCCTTTCCATTTCAAAATTGCTAACTCAATCCCTCAGCTGGCGGTACATCTCTGTCTGAACTCCGGCACGATCGGCAACCTCCATCTGCACATACCCGCGATGCCTCCATTGGCGCAGCATGGCACACGTTCCGTCCGCATCCAGCCCCTGGCTCACCCGCATGCTTACCGCCTCCGCCAAGCTAAACACCGGCGGAAGCAAACTCAGCAGATTCCGTCGTCCAGGACGCGCAGCAGCATACAAGGTATCGCCTGCCATATTCGCCTCCTGAATGGCCGTACCGAAAAATTCCATCTTACACCACAGATCATACTGCAGACTCCAGCGCACAAACGCATCAAACGAGGGGTCCCACTGGCAGCCGCTCGCCACATAGAGCACGCAGGCTTTGAGCCAGGCAATCACCAGGGCGCGAAACGACAGATTCTCATACACCCGGCTCTGAGTCAGCCGCGCACAGTCGGCGCACTCCTCGCGCAGCTGCAAAGCCAACCGCCACGCCTCGGGACAGTCAATCTCCCCGCTCGCCCGGCAGAGGCAGTCGATGTACGGACGCAGCTCCTCGTCAAACTCCGGCCCGTAGGAACCATACACCGGCATCTCCGCCCCGATTTCGCGCTCGGGAATGGTGCAGAAGTTGATACGCGACACCGGTCCGTCCGTCAGCACCCGGCTGAAATAACGCTTCCCCTTGAGGATGGTGGTCGACGCATTCCAGTTGAACCGCACGCACACCTTCTCCG
>Oklahoma_p2__coassemble_1694_pt1 | contig 12711 bp, 9 predicted proteins | sample Oklahoma_p2__metabat2_high_PE_036 | metagenome-assembled genome bin Oklahoma_p2
GTGGCTCATCCGAAATCATAGCAATCAAGCAATCACAAGTAAGTGAGAATGAATGAAATGAAGGAATTACGAGATTAAGAAATTACGAAATTACGAAATTTGAAATAACGATGAAAAAGACATTAACCGTTAATTTAGGCGGAACCGTTTATCACATTGATGAGGATGCTTACCGCCTGTTGGATAATTATCTCCTCAATCTTACGCATTTTTTCCGTAAGCAGGAAGGGGCTGATGAGATTGTGGATGACATAGAGATGCGCATCTCCGAACTGTTTACAGAGAAACTGGCGGGCCTGAAGCAAGTCATTACACTAACAGATGTGGAGGAAGTGATAGCCCGTATGGGTAAGCCCGAGGATTTTGATGATTCAGATGCTGCAGAGGCTGGGGGTGCGAATTCGGGTGCTGACAGTGCTTCGGCATCGTCGGGTGCAGACGCTGCAACGGATGCGGCTTCGGCTTCTTCCGGCGAGAATACTTTTTCCGGCGAGAATACTTCTTCGGATGATAATTGCTCGGGTGATGCTTCTTCAAACGATGCTTCTTCGGATGAAAATGCTTCTTCACAGCAGGACGGGGTACAGCGCCGTCTGTACCGTGATCCGGATAACAGACTGATGGGGGGAGTAGCTGCCGGTCTGGCTGCTTACTTCGGATGGGATGTTACGCTGATGCGCGTGCTGATGATTGTGCTGTGTTTTGTTCCTTACTGTCCGATGATACTCTGCTACCTGTTGGGCTGGCTGATCATCCCCGAAGCACATACTGCTGCCGAAAAACTCAGCATGCGGGGGGAGGCAGTGACGTTGGAGAACATCGGCCGCACAGTGACCGACGGATTTGAGAAAGTGGCCGACGGGATGAATGACTGTGTCAATTCGGCGAAATCGCGCACGTTCATGCAGAAGCTGGGCGACGGCATTGTTACCGTGGCAGCTATACTGTTTAAGGTATTCCTCATAGCCCTGATCATACTCTGCTGTCCGTTGCTCTTCTTTTTCGCTTTGGCACTGGTAGGTATGTTTTTGCTTGCCATTCTGATGATTGTCACCGGCGGAGCCGTCTTCTATGAGTTTTTGCCCGACCTGTCTATGGGAGCATTCTCCCACTTGTCACCCTTGATGACACTGGCAAGTTTCGTGGCCGGTATGCTGTCCATTGGCATTCCGCTGGCTGCATTGGTACACGTCGTGCTCCGTCGTCTCTTCCAGTGGGCTCCGATGGGCAATGTGGCCAAGTGGTTCATGCTCATTCTGTGGGTGGCATCCGTCGTGATGCTCATATTTGCGCTCACTGCTATCCAGTGGCCCGTTCACGGAAACTATCAGATGATGGCATTCTAAAACTAATAGACGGATGCTGTTGATAGACGAATGCTGCTGATAGACGGACGTTATTGATAGGCGTACGCTGACGAATTGAAAATTGTGTGTTTTAGTTGATTATAAATGTAAACAGCCCTGCTCGCTTTTTTTTGCGGCAGGGCTGTTTTTTATTTCGCTTGTTTAAGCGCTCTTATTTCGAATTTTACTTCAAGCTTAACATTAAGCTTTCTTCAAATTTTGCTTCAAATTTTGCTTCAAGCTCTTTCTTCGAGCTTTACTTCTTCAGCCATTTATCCAGCCATTCGAAGAAAGTGCGTTGCCACAGCACACCGTTCTGCGGTTTCAGCACCCAGTGATTTTCGTCCGGATAAATCAGCAGTTCGGCAGGCACACCGCGCATGATGGCTGCATCGAAAGCTGCCATAGCCTGGTTGGCCAGGATGCGGAAGTCCTTTTCGCCGTGGATGCAGAGAATCGGTGTATCCCATTTGTCCACGAAGAGGTGAGGAGAGTTGGCAAATGTGCGTTGAGCCACCGCATTCTTCTTGTCCCAGTAAGCGCCGCCCATGTCCCAGTTGGCAAACCACTTCTCTTCCGTTTCCAGATACTGCATCTCCATGTTGAAGATACCGTCGTGAGCGATGAAGGCCTTGAAACGCTTGTCGTGGTGACCGGCCAGCCAGTACACCGAGAATCCTCCGAAGCTGGCACCTACACAGCCCAGGCGGTCCTTGTCCACAAACGGCTCTTTGGCCATCTCGTCAATTGCAGTGAAGTAGTCGCGCATACACTGGCCACCGTAGTCACCGCTGATCTGTTCGTTCCATTCCTGTCCGAATCCCGGCAGACCACGGCGGTTGGGAGCCACCACGATGTAGCCTTGAGCTGCCATGATCTGGAAGTTCCAGCGATAGCTCCAGAACTGGCTCACCGGAGTCTGCGGTCCGCCCTCACAGAAGAGCAGGGTAGGGTACTTCTTGTTCGGGTCAAACTGCGGCGGATAGATTACCCACGTCAGCATCTGTTTGCCGTCCGTAGTCTTCATCCAGCGGCCTTCCACCTTGCCCCGTTCCATCTGGTCGTAGAGATGCTTGTTCTCAAAGGTCAGTTGCTTCACCGGCAGAATGGGCTGTACTGCCTGGTCGCTGCTGCACGGCGTGCACTCATCGCGGCGGATCACACAGGCAGGCAGTTGCGCTTTGGCACCCCCTTCGATGCGGTAGATTTCATCCCCCTCGCTCATAGAGTGGCGTGTAGTGAGCAGGTCGTCGCCGCAGAGAGCCAGCGAAGCATAGTCATACACCCCGTTCGTGAGCTGGCTGAGGGCATTGTTCTGTGTCAAGTCGATGCTGTAGATATGCGATTCACCGTGCCACACCCCGTGGAAGAAAATACGCTTAGAGTCGCTGTTCCACAGGAAGCCGTCCACATTCGAAGGGAACTGGTTGCTCACAAACTGCATCTCGCCCGTGGCGCGGTCCATCACACACAGCCGGTTCCAGTCCGATTCATAGCCGTCATGCTCCATACTCTGCCAAGCGATATACTTGCCGTCGGGTGAATACTGCGGATTGATATCATAACCCGCCATCTCGTTCACCTTGGCACCCGGCTTCTGCTGCGCCTGCTCCTTCACATTGCCTTTGCAGAGGTTCACGAAGCCGCCTTTCTCCACGTCATATTCATAGATGTCCGAGTCAGTAGACAGTGCATACGCCAGACCCGTCTTCATGCGGCAGGTAAAGGCAATCTTGTCTGATGCCGGACTCCATGCCAGCTGTTCGATGCCGCCAAACGGCTTCATCGGGCTCTCATACGGCAGACCCTCCAGGATATCCTTCACGTTGCTCAGTCCGTTGTCACTCAGGTCGGCCACAAACGGATGCGGAGCCGTTGTCACCCATTCGTCCCAGTGCTTGTACATCAGGTCCGTCACGATGATACCCGTCGATTTCGGCAGGTCGGGATGCTTGTCCGCTGTGCTCTCCTTCGTCTTCACCTGTGCGATAAAGAGCAGTTTCTTGCCGTCCGGCGAGATAGAATATCCTTCGATGTCCCCGTCATAGGCAGTCACCTTGCGGCGGTCTGTTCCGTCCGGATTCATCTCATATAGCTGGTTGCTGCCGTCGTCGTTGCTCAGGAAAGCCAGCTTCGTGCCGCCCTTCACCCAGCGCACCTCATTCTCCTGATAGGGGGTGTGCGTAATCTGGCGGTTGTCCGTTCCGTCGGCGTTCATCACAAACACCTCGCGGTTACTCTTGTTCTCCTTCACGCTGTAGTACGCCACCGTGTACACAATCCGCTTGCCGTCGGGCGACACATCCAGTCCCCCGATGCGTCCCATCGCCCAAAGCGCTTCCGGAGTCATCCGTTTCCCTTCCAGCTGGAGGTTCGATTTCTCGATAAGCACCTGGTCCGCTTCCCCCGCATTCTTCGGTGCGCCGCAGGAAGCCAGCAACATAGCTGTTGACATCATCAATAAATTTGCTTGTTTCATAAAAATAATAGATTACTAATACTCATTTTTCTTTCCGCACATTCATGATTGCTTATTCGCATATAAATATGACAATTAATCCTCGCATTTATGATAATATATTCTCACATTCATGCGCCAGATACTGCATTTCATGTTGGTGCTAAATTCCTCGTACAGGCAGGAATTTAGGGCAAATATACAATAATTTTGTGTTTTTGTCGTATCTTTGTCATTTGTAGAAATCATGGATTTAAAAAAATGAATAGATATAAACCCGAGATTTTAGCAGAGTTGCAGATGCTGGTGGAGCAGAAATACGGCCGATCGTTGTGTTCACCGACTGATTTTGTGGAGTTTTCCACTCAGATAAGTAATGAAGGATGGGGACGCCTTTCATCGTCTACCCTCAAGCGTTTGTGGGGGTATGTCAACGATACGCATACGCCGCGTGCCTACACGCTCGACGTGCTTTCACGCTATGCCGGCTTTCAGTCGTACGATGTATTCTATAGCCATCTGATGGAGCGCGCCTCCCAGCATTCGGCCTTTTTCAGTGGCGAGCAGCTGTACTCCAGTCAGCTCAAGGCCGGACAGACAGTAGAGATCGGCTGGTCGCCCAATCGCTATGTCCGCCTCTTTTATGAAGGAGACAACCGTTTTAAGGTGGTGGAAGTGCGCGAATCGCAGTTGCAGGTAGGCGACCGTTTTGAGGTGGCCTGCTTCTACAAGGGCAAGCCGCTGTATCTGCCGTGCGTGGTCCGCCTCGGTGAGCGGATGGGGGCTTTCATGGCAGGGCGCGACGGAGGGCTGACGCTCTTGAATGTAGTGGATCCCGAATGCCGCTGTTTGTGAGAGAAAATGAAGGATGCTGCAGCTACGGCCGGATCGGCCTGTGGGGCATCTGAATTGGAAAAATTTTATCTGTTATGACTAAAGTAAATTCTTCAGGCTTTTTAGGGGATTCTGATGCTGCCGATGTTTTCGGCGGTACGTCTGCAGCAGGTGGCTGTGGTTCATCAGCCGATGCTTCGTCTGCCGATGCTTTCGGCGGACTGCAGGAAATCTATGTTTCGCCTGAAGGATTCAGCCGCCTCTACCGTTGCCGCCGCTTCGGACGGCTGGTGGTGCTCAAGGCACTGAAGCCCTCTTTTGTGGGCAATCCTTTCTATGAGCAGGCCTTGCACAAGGAGTTCAGCATCGGATATCCGCTGGAGCATCCCCACATCTGCCGCACGCTGGGGTGGGAGCAGCTGCCCGAACTGGGTCACTGCATCCTCCTGGAGTATGTCGACGGCATCAGTCTGCGCGAGTGGATAGACCGGGGACTGCTCACCCGTCCGCTGGCAGATAAACTGATAGGCGAATTGTGTGATGCTTTAAGCTACATGCACACCCGGCAGGTCATTCACCGCGACCTGAAACCCGAGAACATTCTGGTGACCTTCAATGGCAATAATGTGAAACTGATTGACTTCGGCCTGTCGGATGCAGACGATTTCGATGTGCTGAAGATACCCGCAGGTACGCGCTGCTATGTGGCTCCGGAAGTGCTGAAGCCGGGAGAGGCAGTTGATCTGCGTGCCGATATATTCTCCTTGGGCGTGATACTCGGGGAGATGGCCGAGGTGCTGCATGACGCATCGCTGGCGTCCGTGGCGCAGCGTTGCACACGGGTACATCCGCAGCAGCGGTATGCCTCGGCAAGTGATGTGGCCGAAGCCGTGTGTAAAGCCCGTAGTCACCGGATGATGCGTCGGGTGGGAGGTACCCTTCTCGTGGGAGCCGCTTCCCTGTTGCTGCTTGCCGGTGTGGTCCGTTTCCTGCCCGAACAGTTGTCTGTTGAGCAGACAGCAAATTCTGTATCCCAGCCGCTGGCCACCGGACAGACAAATCCGGGCATGGAGAGTAGGGTGGGGAGCGAACGCTGTGCCCGTCTGTTGGCAAGCGAGCGCAACCGTCTTTTGCAGGCTGGCGAAGCGTTGCGGAGTGAAGCAGCCTGGCAGGCCGACAGTCTGCAGGTGATGCAGCGTCTGCAGCATACCTTGAACCTGTCCTATCCTTTGCCCGAAATGCGCCACACTCCCGGCTATCGTCATCGTTGGGCGGCAGTGCAGCAGTCGGCCACTCACATTCTCCGGGAAGTTCGTCGTCAGCTGCTTTTTTCTCCTACTTTTCTTGAATAAACTGAAACTGCTTCCAGAACGCATGGCTGCGGTAAGCCGTCAGTCGCTGGGCAGGCACATGCACGATGCAGGTAGCGAAGAACTTCGACTCATCACCGAAAGCTTTCGGTTCGCATGCAGGCGGAATCTCCGCATTCACATACAGATGCTGCAGCTCGCAGCTGTCCAGACAGAACTCCGACAGCAGTTTGCAGTTGCTTCCCAGCGTCATCTCCTTCAGGTTCTTGCACGATTGAAACACCCCCGGAGCCAGCGTTTCCAAGTGGTCGGGCAGCTTCACCGATTCCATTTCCGACCCGTAGAAAGCCAAGTTGCCGATGCGTTCCAGCGAGTTCGGCAGTACGATGTGGCGCACCCTGCACTGCTGCAGCGCCCGTTCCTCAATGGCTTTCAGGGTAGGCGAGAAAGTAATCGTCTCCCGTTTCAGTCCCTCAGGCCACCACACTAACGCCTCCCCGCTGCCGTTGTACACCACCCCGTCCACACTCTGATACTGCTTGTTGCCCGGAGTGATATCCACCCGTTGCAGACTGCTGCACCCCCGCGAGGGAATCAGCTGTTCGGTCGCAGCCGGTATGGAGATGCGCGTCAGCGAACTGCAGTTGCGGAATGCATCCTGCCCGATGAGGCGCGTCTTCTCCGGCAGATTGATTTCTTGCAGTTGAGGCAGGTCGGCAAACATCCCTTGCCCCACGACATGCCTTTCCGTGAAGTGCGACTCGTCATACGCCAGTCCTCCCTCCACAATCTCACTGTTTGTCAGATTTATCCGTTGCAGCTTGCCGCGGGTAGGTTTGCCTAAATGATCCTTTCCGCACATCTTTCGCAGGAAGCGGAAATCCGTACCATTCATCGGCGACAGAATGCTCAGTTCGGTAAACCGGTCTATATCCTCTTCCCCGATGACAGCCGGCAGCGTACCCGGTTTCACCAGCATCACCGCATCACTCGTCTTAAACGCATACGGCTCGCTGTAGGTCCGTCCGTTGCAGTTTTCGGCAAACGCCTCCACCGTGTAGTCCCGGTTCATCTCCAGCGGACTCAGTCGCAGCTGCCACTGCCGATTCTCCGTCAGTTCCGCCTTGGCCTCCTGAGGTTCACCTCCCTTCATCGTATAGCGGAAGCCCACCGCCGTCACGGGATCCCCTCCGTCGTCCGTCAGGCTGCACTGCAGCAGAATGCTGATCGGCCCCTGCCCCCAGAACGTGATCGAGCCGATGCGCGGCGGGTCATTGGGCAGCGTCGTGAAGCTCCGCACCACGCTCTGGCGCCTATATCGCTCATTCCCAGCCTCTAGGCAGAAGTAATACGTAGTGCCCGGTTTCAGCCCCTCCAGGGTAGAAGAAACCTGCTCCTGTTCCTCAGCCGGAGTCGGTTCCTCCGTCCGTTCCAGACTCTCACGCGTTGTGCCGTAGCGGAACAGACAGCGGTCCGTGTAGCTCTGTTCAGACAGCAGCGTCACGCTGCCGCTCAGCCGGGCCGAGTTGCGGGTAATGTCCTGAGCCTCATTCAGCACAATTTCCGGAGCCGGGTTATCCGGTAGATTCTCCGGTTCACACCCCGTGAGCACCATCAGGAAGGGGAGAAGCTTTGTCAGCCCCTGTCTCAAAAAACTTCTTACTGACTGATTCATCATTTCGTCTTATTTTTTAGAGGAAGGATTTTCTCCTCCCTTTTTATTTCATTTTCTCTTATTTCTTTGTCCTTTTTCCTCTCTTCTCTTTCTCTTCCTCTACTCTGTCTTCCGTTTCGGAGAAAGAAAAGAGTTAGAAGCAAACGCCGGCTCCCACGTTGAAACTCCAGTACGAACCGTTCGTGGTCACCGCACCGGCAGCAACTGCCCAGCGGCGCAGACGCAGCAACACGCCCGCTTCCGCCGTGATTCCTTTCGTCGAATAATCGCGGTTGCGCACCTTCGCCCCCTCATCCGTTTCCCACATCACCGTGCGGCTGCCGTATCCGACCCCCTCATACACACACCAATTGCCTATCAGACGGTGAATGCTGCCTGCCGTAACAGCATAGTACGATTTCTCTACCCGTCCCGTGTAGTACGGCGGGATACTGCCGTCCACCGGCATCCCGTTTCGGTCACATTCCATGTCGCTGGAAGCCGAAGAAAAGCGGAAGTTGCTCATCACATGCACAAACGCCCCGTGACGGCGCATCAGTACTAACCTCACACCCCCTGTCAAATCCTTGCCAATACCCGCATCCGCCAGCACCAACCGTTTCCAAGGTTCCCTCGGGCGACGGATGCGTCGGGGAGCCGGGTCCTCTAACTGCAGCGGCGGCATCAGCGCACAGACAGCCGGTCCCGTGGCTTGCTCGGGTAGGGGAGGCATCACCCGTTCAGGCAGCGGAACCTCATGCTGCAGCACTAATTCGTACGTCAGCCGGGCCTCCAGCGCCGCCGGAAAACGGTAGTCGCGCAAGATGCCCCATCGGGGATGCTTGATGGTGAGCTGAATCGTTCCCGCAGGCACATACACCCACGTTTCACCCACCTCCGCCCGCTGCTGCACGATGCCCAGCGGTGTGGTGAACACAAAGTCCGGACTGCCCACAATCTTGAGCAGCGCACACGCTTCATCGTTCAAGTCCTTCACCGGGTTCACAAACGCACTGATGTCATTGGGCAATGGCCTGAACTGCTGCACGGTAAATTCCTGCGCCCGGAGCAGCACGCTCATGCCCAGCAGGAGAGCCGTGCAGGCCCAGCGTACACAGCATGGCAAGGTTTGTTTATCTCTATTCAGTATCATTTTCATTTCTATTTCTTTAGGTCGTTTATCTCATCTTTTTGTTCCCATCCGCCAGCAGCCTACTGCAGATTGAAGTTCCGGATGTGGAACACCTCCTCCGGCGGCAGCGGCGTCTGCTTGTCAATCCAGGCAGGTTGCCACGTGCGCACATGAATCAGCGGCGCCTTCGGATTAGAAAAATCCCACAGCAGGAACAGATAACCGTCGTCAGCATACGCGTCCGAACGGTACTTCTGCCGCAGCGTCACCCCGTAGATATCCCGTCGGGTGGGATGCCGCATGATGCGGAAGTTGCTGAAATCCAGCTCAATCTCCTTGTTCAGCCGGAACAGCATCTGCAGCTTGCTCAGGTACGCCCGCTTGCTCTTCACGTTATACTCCACATACTTCTCAGGCAGCAGCGTGCCGTCCGTGCGCGGAGCCTGACGCACCACCTTGCCCACGATGATCAGCGCCTTGTCACTGAACACCTGCGACAGAAAGTCCATGTCCTTGGTTGTGTACGAAGTTCGCAGCTTCTCCACATAGTTCAGAATCATCCGTCGGTTCTCCGCATCCGTTTCCGTCAGCTTGCCCGACACCACCTTGCGCGCCTCCTCATAAAACGGGTTCTGCTTTCCGATGCGTCTCCAGGCTTCCCGGTCCACCGTGCAAGTACCTTTCTCCGCATTCTCCTTCAAGACTCCCGCCTCCTTGTAGGCCGCCTTTTCATTAGCCTCAGACTCCCGTTTCGGTTCCCTATAAAACAGCTGCGGCACCAGCCGCAACGCCGTAGAGTCAATCTTCACCCCGCCAGCAGGCTGCTGTTCCAGCACCCGGCCTCCGAAGTCAGCCAACAGCCAGCCCCGGTCGGTACGCAGCGCCACCCGGTCTGTCCCGGTCACCACCGCATCCATCGCTTCCGGCAGCTCCGTCAACCGTCCGTTCCGGTCCGTCAGCGCCACCCCGTTTCGCGTGAACACCACCGCCGCCCCGTAGCGGAAGCGCGTCGGTGTCAGCACACTGTCGGGCATCCACAGCACCCCGTGGTCCTTCACATCCACATAGCCGCAGCGGCCGTTGCTCACATCCGTAAACGCCAGCAATCCGTTGCCCACCTCACTGTCCAGCAAGGCCGATGACGGGAGCACCGTCTTCAGTCTCCGTCCGTCCGTCCCGATCAGCCGGTAGCGCATCTTTCCCTTCGCATCCAGGTTGCCCGTCAGCGCCAGCCCTTCGCAGAAATCATACGCCTCGTCGAAGACAGGCGGAATCTCCACCTCCCCCTTCGTGTTCAGATAGCCAAACTGCCCGTTCCGGTTGCCGAAGAGCGCCCTTCCGTCGGAAAAATTATGCACCCAGGCCACACCGGCTCTGCCGTCCGCATCCATACATTTCAGCGTCTTCCCCTGGCGGTCAATCAGCAAGACAGGGCCGTGCAGCGAATCCTGCGCGAATGTCACCTCCTCAAAAAAGACCCCCAGTCGGGCAAACGGCCGGTTCAGCACAGGCTGTGGCGGCAGCATCGTTTGTCCGTCCGCCACCATCCGTTCCCCGTTCAGCGTTCCCGTTCCGCCGCAAGCAGCCAGCAGGACCGCTGCGACGCTATATATCAGTTTTTTTCTCGTAAATTCCCGTAATCCTTTTTTCATCCCAATCGTCTTCACTATCACCTGCAAAAATAACGAAAAAACTTCGCTTCTCGGGCTCAGAAAACCTCCTTTCTTCCACTTTTCTAAGAGAAAGTTGCATTTTCTCTCTTTTGGAGCAGGGGGAGTTGTTTGGAAAAAAGAAAGAGAGTCCGAAGACCCTCTTTCCGTACAGCAGTTGCCGTTCGGCAACCATCCCCCCAAAACAACTGAAGTTTTGTCGGTTTTATCCCCAATTCCCTGTGCTCATCTCAATCATACTTTAACCCCCAATCCTATTTCTCCGGCTGTGGCGTCCAGTTCTCCAGTTCGCCGCCGATTTCGATTTTCACCTGTTCCGGATTCTTCGAAATGATGAGCGTAAACGTGTGATGGATGCCCTGCTTGAAGCGGAAGTTCGTTTCCACCAGATACGACACCCCCTTCATCACCACCTCAATCAGCGGCACCCGGTTGGCAATGCGTTGCGGCACCAGCACCGCCGTATACTCATCCTTGCCGGCAGCCTTCGCCTTCACCGTGTGCAGTTTGCCAAACTTCGCCGGCGTCACGATGCCCACCGCCAGGTCGACGGTAGCCTCCGTCACCGTGTTGTGCACATACACCTCCGCTTCCGGCAGCTCGTCCCCGTCGTAGTCGGGACCCTTCACCAGGCGCACCGTCAGCTTACTCATGCAGTGGCGGAAGTTCAGCTTCACCGCCTCGTTGCCCGCCGTCTGCTTCTTGGCGCTTGCCCACAGAAAGTCGCTTGCCTCGTAGCCGCCCGGTGTCTGCTCGTTGCCTGCCGCCTGCTGATCCGTAGCCACGCTAAACGGCAGATCGTCTACCGAAGTCACCGGCGACACCTGCGGATAATACGCATACACATCATAGCTCCCGTTGTTCCAGAAGATAGGGCGTTCCGGATGCCACGCCGAGCCGTTAAACGTCAGCAAGGCATTGTTCACATAATTGCCGCCCACTTCCAGCGGAGCCTCCGCCGTACACACATACAGTCCGATGCGGTCATCCTTCTCAAAGTGCGTTTCCGTCACCCTCGTCCTTGCCCCCTCATCCGGGTGCGTCAGGCTAAACCGCATCACGTCCGCCGGTTGCTCACCGGCTTCCGTCATCTCCTCCTGACCGCAGCCCGCCAGACACAGCGCCAGGCCCAGGCAAGCGGCATAGATACTATATAAAGTCATTCGTTTCATAATACAGTCATTCGTTTCATTCTCTTACAGATTGCATTGATTTTCATTTCAGTTGCGGACCACCCGGCAAGATGCGCGGTGCATGCTGCCTTACGTACGGCCGGCCCGTAGCAAACGGACGGTCCATCAGGCGCGTAGCCGCTTCCGCAGCCGTCTTCTTATCCAGTGACACAAACTCCTCAAACGAATACGGTTCGCCCGCATACCGCTTGATGCGCTTCACAATCGATTCGCGGCTGATGGCGCTGAAGTAGGGGATGTTGTTGTTCATACAGCTGTTCTGTTCCGAGCGATACACCCCGCGTGTGTGCATAAAGCCACCCTCGAAGATATCCACCCGTGCGCTGTAGCGGTCGTCGAAGATGAAATGACTCCAGGGCACCTCGTGCATCTTGCCCGTGAGCGACAGGTTGTCATACCATCCGTTCGCCTTCGCGTTGTTGAATTCCGAAGTATGTCCGCAGCAGAAGCAGTCACAATCACTGATAAACGCATTGTGGTAGATATACTCATCCCCTAACTTACCGAATCCGTGGCCGCCCGCTTCGTGCTGTATAATGCCGCGCTTGTCATACGGATACACATCCGTGCTCAGCGGGCAGATGGCGATTGCCGAGCCGTCGGCATACATCTCCGTGATGCCGCCATAGTCGCCTGTGTTCGGAATCAGCACCACTAAGCTCTCCTTCAAGTTCTCGCGTGTCACTGTCGGCATCCGCAGCGCATAGTCAAACACCGCATTGCTGTTACACTTCAGTCCGCCTCCCGTAAACGTCGTTTCAAACTTCGTATAGCGGATGGTGTTCACCGTGCCGATGCCGCTTTCTATCGATACCGGAATCGCTGTGTACACATTGAAGTAGTTGCGATACGTGGTATACGGTTCCACCCCGAAGAAGTGTTCCACTTCCTCCTTGATGGTCTTCAGATACGTACCGTTTGCAATGTCCTCCGCATTGAATCCATCACCCACAAACACTAAGTTGATGCCCCCTTTGTTGCCGCGGGTAGCCTTCTGCAGCTGAATGATTTCATCCTCTGCATATTTGTAGTCATGCTGAGTCACTGCACACTTCGTGGTATATCCCTTGTCCTTCAGGCGGAACACAATGTCCCCCTTCCGTCCGCCGGAAGT
>Oklahoma_p2__coassemble_1930_pt1 | contig 11160 bp, 9 predicted proteins | sample Oklahoma_p2__metabat2_high_PE_036 | metagenome-assembled genome bin Oklahoma_p2
AAAGAACATGCTATCTACCATTCAAAAAAAAACAGCTTACCTGTTTTTAACAACTGGTCTCCTCTATGTCGGTGAAAAAAGAGGAGTTCATTCTCTTTCATAAAATCCTTCAACAGATGCTCGGTGTTTACACCCATTTCTTCCAGTCCCGAACCGGTCATTGTTTGTTGTTCCATAGGCATGTGTTGTAGAATATACTATTTCACCTTATCGCTTTCCATAGGCTTCCAATAATTAGCCAATCGGAAATAACTGATTATTTTCAAACATTCGATTGCTGCCTGTTCGTCGTCAAGTAAAGAGGGAGCATTGACACTCCCTCCTTATTCCTTCATCAGGCAAACACTACATAAAGAACGGGTATCAGGATACCGAGCAAGAGATACCATTTGCCTCTTCCTGCCAGCCCACTCTTTCCTTTGACCATAAACAGACCGGACACTGCAAAGAACACAAGAGAAACGGCGAAAAAGTCGCCGATGAAGCTCCAGCCGCTGACACGGTTATAATGCATCCTGCTGAACCAGTAGATCACAGGACGTTTTTCGTGCGTTTCATACGCGGTCACCCCGGTCTGTGCGTTGTAGATTCCGATTCCTCCCTCCAGCATCAGTCTGAAATGATCTTCATCCACCCGGAACACCTTCTTCAAGGCAGGGAGTTCCGGGTGCGATTCCCAGGCCTTCATGAGTTCCTCGTGATTCAGTCCCTGCGTCAGCGTCACACTGACCTCTTCGGTCTTAAATGCAGGGTCCTTGCCGTTCATGTGATTCAGCAAAAAACCGGACACACCGTATACCAGGCATAACCCCACCATCAGGAATCCCAGGTCCCGATGAACCACCCTGAGCCAATAGGCAATGCTTTTATTCCACCACTTCATAATCTGTGCCGTCTACGTAATAGATTGAATAATAATCTTTGTTGTTGGCTTTCATCCATTCGCGCATACCGTTGATGTTTTTCAGCTCGCTGTCGCAGGTTTCACCATTGCCTTCCTTACCTTTCTTTTCTTTCAGTTCTTCCTCTGCCTGATCCATGTATTCTTTGGTCAGCTTGTTTTCTTTCAGAAGGCCCTTAATCACCAGCTCAGAACCGATCAGTTCCCGGTTGAAACCACCAATATTTCCTTTCGCTTCAACGCGAATCGTCGTTTTCTGGTCGTTTCCCATGACAAAGCATCTTCTGCCGGAGTGCTTGCAAGTGTGAGTGACAAAACCCTTCAACAGAATTTCCTTACCCACCTTCTGCTCTGCCTGCTGAAGAATTTCTTCCACATACAACGCCTTGTTTACGTCCATCTCCGGAGAAACCAGCTCGGATGCTGAAGACGTTTCCGCTTGTTTCTTACTGTTTCCACACGAAGTAAATGCCACACTCACGGCCAATACAGCCATCAAATAATAAAGTTTTTTCATTTTTAAGCGATTATTTAAGTTGATACTAAATCTATTTATCTTATTTATTTATTCATTTATTTATCCAGTCATCCAGACATCTAGTCATCCGGTTATCTAGTTATTCCGGATTTACTCATAGCGGCTTCCCGGCAAGAGCCAGTAAGCCATAACACCTGGCAGACCGGTGAGAGCCACCACTCCGGCCATCAGGGCCGTTTGCCGCCAGTTGTTCTTTTTTCTCCGCCATAGCACCAGCAGCACAGCCAATAGAAGTGAGCCTATCCACGCCCAGGGTGAGAAATGCAAGACATAGCCTCCCACAAACCCTTGATTCGGCGAAACGGGCGACAAGATGACGGGGAACAGCACATTGGACACCTGGTCCCACAGCCCCTTTTCCCGCTCCTGATGATAAGCAGACAAAGCCTCTAAAGTAGAAGTTTTCAGTCCGTAGCAGTCCATGGCTTCCTCATTGCCTATTCGCACCGTCCAATACAGCAAATTACCCAGCACCATGATCTCATCGCGCGTCAGATCCACCGGCCGCACATCCATCCGGACAAAACGGTATCCGCCGTCCTCGTTGCTTTCCACGATACCCAGTTCCCCCTGCTGGCCAAAAAGATAACCGTAAAATCTTTTATCGCTGACCTCGCGCATGGCAAACCATTTGACTGCTACCTGCCGGCTGATCCCGGTGTTCTTCACAAACGGACGGCCGTTGACCATCTTCACATGAAAAAGTTCTCCCCGGCTGTCGAGGCAAAAATACCCCTCCTCGTAAGGCTTCATGACCGTCGGGTTTCCCCACGATGCCTGGGCCGGAAATGCAAACCCTTTCTTAAGCAGTTCGTCGGTAAACAGCTTGCTCTTTTCCTGATTCACAGCGTTGGTTTCTGCATCTACAAAGAGCATCCCTTCCTCTCCCCACCTGAAATAATCACCCGGCAAAGCCAGACTGCCTTTCTTGGGCATTGCCTCCATCAGCACTCCCATTTTAGGCTGCGGGGCATACACATCCGTCGGCTTGTAACGATACATCACCTGCTTCGAACGCAGCAGTTTCACATCAAGGGCATACCCTTCGAGCGAATCGGGCAGGGTGCCGTCCATTGCCAGCTGCCTGTAATTCATCATCGGCAAAAGAGAGTCATACTGAGCCCGCGGATACACATTCCCTTTGATGTCGCGGAAAGCATCGTTCCTCTCCCGGAAATCGATTATACACAATTCCTTCAGTCGGGCACTGTAGTACATCAAAGGATATCCGTTGGAATCATAAACCATTTTCTTCACCAGGGCCGGCACGCACCAGGACGCCACGACCGCAGTCAATGAAAACAGAATCAAATAGATAACATTCTTATATTTCATATATCATCGGAATATTAATTAAAGTGAACGATAAAACCTGCTTACTGAACGCCTTGCTTGAACCGGATGCAGGAATAGAAAGGGAACACAAACGACGCAGCCACCAGCCCTGCCATGCCCCAGCCGAAACCAGCATAAGCTTCGGGATACACCGACACAAAGCAGACAGACAGCAATCCTGCCGCCATCAGCATATTCATTGCCCGCTGTTTCCAACAGGGCTCGATGCATATCCAGGCCGTAAACCCATATCCGGCCAGACCGGCCACCGTCCAGGGAAGCACTTGGGAAAGCATCATTGACACCCCCTCGAAAGGCAGCACCCTGCTGACGAGCAACGACAGAAAAACAAGACAACACAGATAGAGCACCCCCAGCACTCCATAGCCAAACAACAGCATGGACGACACCAGCCGGGTTTCGCTGGCCGGCAAATGCAGCGTCAGCTTGAATCTTTTTTGGGTCATCTCCGGCACAAACTGCACGATAGCCAGCGAAATGCCCGCCAGCGGCAGCATATACATCAGCAGGGCAGACACAGACGTGCCTTGAAACAAAATGCCAAACCACACATTCACCGCTTCGTTCATCCGTATGGTGTACGTAAGGTCAATATAAGCATACACCGACACAGCCGCCAGCAAGAGGATCCATCCTCCCACCAGCTTTCGGGTCTTCATCCATTCTTTATACGATAAAGCTTTCAATAAATTCATCATATCCTCTTCCTATTTTTCGAATCAATACTTACCGGTCAGCCCTATGAAAGCGTCTTCCAGAGACAGCTTTTCTGCCACCAGCTCTTTTATGCCCCAGGAAGCCAGTCTGCCTGCTACCTCCTCTTCGCCCAGGAAAGAATAAACCTCCCATTTGCCGCCCAGCGATGACGGGTTCCAGAAGTCCGAATCGCCCGTCCACGTAACATCCGGATGGGATGCCCGGAAGCGGAATCTCTTGAAGTGGTCCATGATTTCCCGAACCGGCTTATGCAGCAGCAGGCGTCCGTAATCCATAATCATGCAGTCGTCTATCAGCATCTCCATATCTTGAATGATATGCGAGGTCAGAAACACCGTCTTGTTTTCTGCCGACGCATATTCTTTCAGATACTCCACAAAGAGCCGGCGGTAACCGGGGTCGAGCCCCATGGAAAAATCATCCAGAATCAGGAGTTCCGGGTCTTGCGCAAACAAGAGGCCCAGCGCCACCTGTGAACGCTGTCCGCACGACATGGTAGACAGCTTCTGCGTGGGCAGCACCTGCAGTTTCTTCAACAACTCATAATACGCCTCCTTTTTCCAGTTCGGGAAGAAAGCCGCATAAAATTTCTCGATCTGCTGCACCGTAAAATACGTGTGCTGCACATGCCCTTCCAGCAGCAGTCCCACCCGGGACTTCGTGGCCGGGCTCAGACTGTTCATATCCTCGCCAAACAGGCGGCACACGCCCGAGCGGGGTTTCAGATACCCGTTCAGGATATTGATAATGGTGGTTTTACCCGTCCCGTTTTTTCCCAACAGACCCAGCACCTTGCCTTTTTCCACCTCAAAACTCAGGTCGGCATAGATCAGCCTGTTGCCATAATAATGCGTAATCCGATCGCATTCTATAATCTTCTCCATAACTCAATACTCATTTTTAAACTTAGAATTTAACGCCTGCCGAAAGACCGCAAACCGTTTGCGACTCGCCTTTCAAGCGGGTGTTCAGTGCCACGGCATAGGTCACTTCCACCTTGGCATACAAAGACAGTCGGCTGGAAAGAGCCCTTTCGTAGCCTCCTGACACACCCGATTTTACCTGACGGGACACCCGGTAGTCATACTCCTGCTGCAGATAATGCTCCAGCGAAACGGGTGCCTTCTGTTGCTCGGAAACCGAAGCATAGGTGCCGTCCTGGTTTCGATGCCCCCAGCCAGCCGCATAGCCCGCCTCTACCGACAGCGAATAGCCATTTTTGCGTCCTAGCCAATTCCGGGTAAAAAACGCCGTTCCATGAACGGTGCGTATGTCCTGCTTCCGGTAAAACGGATAGGGTGACGCTGTCAGCAACCGGGCCTCATAGCCGGCCTCCATCCCCGCCATCCAATCGGCGCGTTTCCGGGGGGTGCTTCCCGACAGCAGGGTATAGCTCACGTTGGCTCCCTTCCATACTTTCTCTCCCACCCGGTTGCTTCCGTAATACACTATTTGAGAAACCCCGTTGGCATCGGTACTTTCTTTGTAGGAATTCTCCTCATTCTCCAGTGAACGGCGGTAGGCATTCAGCCCGATGACATGAAGCAGACGGCCGCTGCTGCGGACCAGTTTCGACCGGTATTCCAACCGGCTCCCGCGATGATGACTGTAGGTTATCGCAGTGGAGGCTCCGGTACCAAAACGTCCGTCCTCCTGATAGAACCCCCATTCGTTAAACCACTTCATGCCTCCCTTCTCTGCCGCCAGCTGCACAGTGCCACCGTGCGTCTGCGTAAACAACGGCAGCGCATGGGACGTGTATCCGCTCTCGCCAAACAATTCGCTGCGCCCGTAAAACCCTCCGAAGCTGATGAGTGAGGTGTACTGCTGGTCGGTATTCCCGTAGATCTTGAAGGAAACCCGCTCGATGTTTCTGCGGTATACATAAGCCGCCCCCAGGGTGATCTGCGGCACTATCCGGTACGTTCCGCCCACCGACACATGCAGATCCATCAGCGAATTCTGGTGCCTCAAATCCTTGAATTTGGCATAATTCTCTATCGTATAGTCCAAAGCAGCTCCCAGCGATACTTTCTCATGGATGGCATATCCTGCCCGTCCGCTCAATGAATACCATTCTCTGCGCTTGGTGCCGGCCTGCTGCGGATCCATCTCTACGATATCAAAAGGAGCCTGCTCCGGATGGATGAAGACCGAGCCCGACTGATGCTTTCCCCGATCGGAACCATACGAGAGTGAGCCGGCCAGCATCAGGCGGTCGCTAAAGCGATAATACGACCCCGTTTGAACGTCGAAGATCCGGCTGCGGTCCGACTGGTAATAATCGACCAGCTTTCCCCTACGCAGCTGTCCGCTGCATTCCAGATACGACAGATTTCCTCCTTCCATCTCGGTGAGGAAAGAAGCATTCTGCGACGGCGATGCATAAAACCTCAACTCCGTTTCCTGATAATCCCGGTCCACCACCGACGGATTCATGACCAACGAATCCACCACCGGCTGATGATTGTCTGCCTGCACAGACAGGACAGCGAGAACCGAGATTCCCGTTGCCCATGCCCATCTAAAATGATTGGTATTCACTAAAAACATATCCCATTTAGTTTCTTAACGACGCTTTACTTCTCAGATGGAAGTCCTGGCTGGAGTTGTTGGTATCCTTATACACAATTCTGGCCCCCTTCCGGATAGAAGCTTCCGCATCGATGCCGCTTGGATCCGTTGCTCCGTCTACACCGAGCGCGTAGCTGTACACAAGCTTTCCTTCATTTCCCGGTACCGCTTCCGTGGCTTCCTTATCCACATTTCTATAGAGTGTATACCCCATCTTGGCAGTCATTTCCACATAACCGGCGTCAATGCTGGGCACCAGTCTCTTCTTATTGTTCGCCTGTCCTTTGGCAAACACTTCCACGCCGTCTACGACCCATTCTACCGGCACCTTTCTGCGCACCTGGTTGGAGCCATACATATTCTCATTGGCGGGATTGTCCACAAATTCCTTCAGGCTGGTGCCCTGCGGACGTACGAGGTAAAAGGCAGGACTGGAATTGCTCAGCGGCCAGGCAGTGCCCAAGCCGTAGCTGTACACTTTCAGATAATGGCTGGTAGGAATCAACTCTGAAGGAGTGGGATAATACGCCGGATGGCTGTAATCTTCTACGTCATAGCAGCAATAATAATCCTTGTTGGCAAAATTGATGGATTGCGAATAGGTCTTCGTATTATCCACCGAGCCACACATCGAAATCACAACCTGCTTGCCCGGTTCCAGTGTCACAGGCGATTCAAAATACCAGAATCCGTTGCCGGCCGGAATCCATCCTTCGGCCGCATAAAACAGCTGGCCGTTGACATAATCCTTGTTGCTGGCCTGCGAATTGAACGGATTCACCATAGCAAGCGCCAGGTCGCTGATGTCAATCGTGGCCGATGAGTTGTTGTAGAGAATCACATACTGGTCTCTGGCAAAATAGCCGGATCCGTCATCTTTCGGACATCCTCCTACATACAGCTCCTTGATCACCACCGAGCCGCCTTTCGACATCTCCAGCCGGATAACGGCTTCCACCTGCTCAGTGCTGGCATTCACCTGACTGTTGATGCCGTTGAACAGATACACCTCTACATCCATCACTCGCTGTTCGGAAGCAGACGCCTCGTAGATGCCCCGGGGCACCTGAAACTGAGCGACACCGTTCGCATCCGTCTTCTCAGAAAAGACCGTACCGGTAGAAGTACTCTTCAGCGAAACTTCCACCCCTTCAGTCGCGCTGCAGCCCGAACCTTCCGGATAAACCAACTGAATCTTTACCTGACTTAAATCGTATCCCGGCTGGTCATCATCCGAACAGGAATACACCAATAAACCCAGCATGCACATGCTGAAAGCAAAAAATAGTTTTCTCATAATTCTTAATAGTTTAATGTTTATAGTTTAATTTTTACTGCTTATCGTCTAATTTTACAGGTCTATCGTTTGACTTTACATGTCTATATTTTGACTTTAAATGAAATTCCGTAATTGAACGGAGTAATCAGACTGGAGTCAAACAACGACAGCTCATTACCCGTCTGCTGATTCTTGATTTTCTGCGTACTGTAGAAAAAGTTATTGGCGAAAAACGACACCGACAGATACTTCCCGATTTCCTTCGACACATTCAGATTGGCCGAGAAATACGGAGCATAGCTCTGCTTCTTGAAAATGTATCCGTAACTGGTCTTTACGGCCATCTTTGTGAGTTCATTGTACAATCCCTTATCATGCTCATGCGCCCATAAGAGTTTCTCCATAAAGGGCACCTTTGTATCCATATCATCACGCGACACGTAATACAGCGGATAGGTCACCACATAATGATCGCCCGCATAGATATTACGGTCGGTCTGCGACGGCAGATAATCCTCCTTTGTGTCCAGCAGATAGCTTCGGGTGCCGCCGCCATACTCGCTCAGATTCTGCCGCGTGTTCATAAACGTGCCCTCCAGCCTCAACGAAAAGATCATCCGCAGCTTAGGAATGTGGGTGATGAAAGTCAGATTGGTATTGAGCAGCTGGCTTTTGAAACCGTTGGAATGTCCGGTTCCCCCCACATAATGACCGATGTATTTATAGGGCTGCCCGTCGGAGCTCGTGAGATTCACCCGCGAAGGCTCAATCACTTCATCGATTCCTTTGTAGCGGTAGTACTTACCGTCGAGGCGCACCGACGTCTGGATGGCTTTGATTTTATCAAAATCCAACACCCACTCCAGACCCATGCGCGAAGAGGAAGAGCCGTTGGTGCTCATACTGACCGACTGGAAATCGTTCACCTCCTTATAATCCAGCGTTTGCGAAGGCCATACGCCCGACTTATCCGACACGGTCACCACACCGGTTGTCTGATCTATCTGAAACACCCGGTTGGCAGACGGTATCGCACAGCCCTCCAAGGCACGCTGATCGGTCAGTTTGTAAGTAAAAGGAGCATAAAAACGGGTCTCAGCATAAGGCTTCCGCATGCTGTTATAGAAGAACGACAGCGACAGATTGACCCCTTTAACGCGCACGTCTATCCCTACCTCCCGCATCACGTTGTATTGCCACTTCAGCGAAGCATTATACAAAGGCGAAACCGGACGGGTGTGATACGCATAATACGTAGTGCCATCGGCCATCGTGCCCGGAGCAAAAGCCAGGCGGTCTTCATACGTCTCCCGGGGATAAAGTATTTCAAACGAAGGCAGCTTCACCGCCTTGCCCCATCCCATGCGGAGCGTTGCTCCTCTGAAAAAGCCCGTGCGGTCATAGCCGAAAGCATAATGGGCACTGAGTCTGGGCGACATGCTCGACACCGTGCCATATTCCGAACCGGCCATCAGCGTCCTGTCATTTCGGATACCCGCTTTCAGGTTCAGGCGCGAATCTCCGAACACCCACGACAGGTCCTCTTCCAGATACGAAGCCCAATTATGGAGAAAAGGCAGGCGGTCGAACCGGTATTCACGCCAGGAAGGCGCCACTGCCCGGTCTGTATAGTACTCACCCCGTCCCAGATTCCCTTCAGATTTAAGGTCCGAGCCCAACAGAAGATTGCTGGTGATGTTCCCCCACTTATGCGTCCACTTGGCTTTCACATAAGCCGCATAATTCAGCGGCCGGTTGTCATTGCGCGAAGTAACATACCAGTAACCGGTAGGCTGAAGAAGAATGGAAGCCGACGGATCCTCTTCATATTTGGCCGCCACAAAATACCCTTCCTCCGTGGTGTGAAGAGCCGGCATGGCCGACGAAGCCGACTTGTTGCTTTTCATCTCCACCCTCTTGTCCGAATAAGCTAAGGTTGCCCCCCACCTCAAGTTGGAAAGCCAGTTGGAATTGACCATGTAGTGAAAAGCCACGCTGCTCCACACCGCATTGTCTCTCTTCTTCGTATAAGTCTCCCGGAAAGCATCCGGATCGGATTCAGCATTCATTCCGCCGATGTTCCCGTTCACACCGACATCCATAACTAAGTTTCTGCCCGACGAAAAATGCAGCGCATTCGAATACTTCAGTCCGAAGGCATTGCGGATATAAGACGTAAACGGAGAAGCAATGTCCGACACAGAGCGCACCCGTTCGTACGACAGGTTCACCACCCCCCGTTTCTTTCCCAGGTCGAGCCCCTTACTCACGGAATAAGACTGCGTATGAGGCCTTACAGACACCGAAGCCAACAGCGGGCTCTTTCCCTTGCGGGTAATGATTCTCACCACCCCGTTGGTCAAGTCGCCATACTCCACCGAAGGCACACCCGTCACCACCTCTATCCGTTCCACATTATGATTGCCCACATTCCGCAAGTCCGTGCCGCCGGTAGACTGGGCCGTAGCGTTTGTAGAAAGCCGTACTCCATCCATTTCCACTACCGTACCAAAATCCGGATGACCCATTTCCACCGATTCTCCCCGCAAAGTCAGCACCTGCTCAGACGAAGTCAGCGTCTTGAATTTAGTGGTCTGCTCACCGGGGAGCAAGCTGAACGCATCGGCCACACTGACACTCTGCAGATGGTCCAGAGCCGTCCGGTTCAGCGTATAGGTAGTGGCAGCCGCATGGGCTTTTCTCTCCGCAGTCACCGTCACCTCCTCCAAAGCCAGCGACGTCTCCGTGAGATAATACACCACCTGGGTATTCTTTGAAAGGCGGATTTTCTCTTTCTTCTCGGTATACCCCAGGCAGCGGATCAGGATCACATAATCCCCCTCCGGAACATTGGAAAGCGTAAAATGTCCATTTTCATCGGTTATGGTACCCATGGCACTCCCTTCCACCCATAAAGTGGCAAACTCAATTCCCCGATTGCTTTTCGCGTCGAGCACCTTGCCCGACAAATCGAAAGAATATCCCATAACGGGTAGAAATGCCCAAAACCACACTAAAACAAATCTCATAAAAATCATCCTAATTTCACGCTGCAAAATTAGGATGAGCGCCCAGAAGGGGCAATACCCACAATTGAGTATTTAACGAGGCAGAATCCGCCTCCTTATCATGATTTATAAGTAATATGCCGACTTTTTACGAAATTCCTGCGATTAAAGAATAAAAAACAATGAAAAAAACAAAGAAAAATGAACTCAACATCAAGCAAGCTTGCACCCATTTAATGATTCAAGAAGATGATATTTAAGAAAAAAATGCAAACAACAATACCCATGATATAAAGACCGTTTTATTTCGAAGATTCAGGGAATAGAATTATCTTTGTATCATGGGCCTCAATGATAGGACCATGCAATATATATCTGTAAACAAGTTACCGAACCTCATGAGAGAAGACCAATTTATCAAACTCTCCCAAGCTGGAGAGAATGCTCAAATAGAATACAAGACATGCTATGAACAGATTTCTGATTCATTGTATGAAACCGTCTGCTCCTTTCTGAACCATAGTGGTGGCCACATCCTTGTGGGAGTCAAGGATAATGGTGAAATTGTCGGAGTGAATCCAGACAAAGCTACCACGCTGCAGGGGAATATCATCACGGCCATCAAGAATCCGGATTTATTCTTGCCCTGTCCCTACTTCACACCGCAAATACTGACCGTTGAGGGGAAGGTGGTCCTGCATCTGGACATTCCTTGCGGACAATACGTTTACCGCTACAAGGGGAAATACTGGGATCGCAATGGAGATGCAGACATTGATGTAACCGA
>Oklahoma_p2__coassemble_1940_pt1 | contig 11121 bp, 8 predicted proteins | sample Oklahoma_p2__metabat2_high_PE_036 | metagenome-assembled genome bin Oklahoma_p2
TGCATCCTTATCGAATGAACTACCGGTCCGTTACAGGTTGGGATTCAGGATAGCGTCTTCATACGGGTAAGGTGCATACATCTTGCTGTCGTCCCAACTGCCCGTTACCGCTACTTTTTCTTTCCGCTTCACGCCCGGAGCCACCTCAATCTCGGGGTTCTGCTTGCGGAACTCAAAATGATCTTTGAAGCGATACATGCGGAACATGTCGCGGGCACGGGTGGCAAAGCCCGACCAGTAATATCCGGCCATCTCCCAGCCATGTTCGTTGTAGGCTGCTTCGGCCAGCTTTTCAGCTCCCATAGAGAGCGAATAGACATTGCTCTGTTTGCCGTCGGCCCGGTTGCGCACGCGGTTCAGCATGTCCACCGCCTTCTGGTTAATCTGTCCGCTGCGGGCCATGGCTTCGGCATACCAGCAATACACCTCCGACAGGCGGATCACTTGCGTTGTCTTTTCGCCGTTGGCAGGCAAAGCCGTGGGGTCCTTGTAGTCGAAGTCCTTGCCGCGTGTGGCCGATTCGATGGTCTTCATGAAGACCGGAGCCACCACTTCCCGCTGTCCGTTGGGGTCGTCCCACCAGTCGTGCAGCTTTCCGTCTGCCAGGATGATTTTCGGCATATAAGATGCCTCCTTGCGCGGACCTTCGGGAAAGTCCTTCCAGAACTTGATTTCGCCGTTCGTATCCCCCCAGCCATTCTGTTTGGCATCCTGCGGCAGGTCGGTGAGCGGAATGGCGTTCGGCGTACGGTCGCGGTTGTAGAAGATGCCCAGCAGCAATTCCGGGTTGTTGTCTTTGTAGCGGATGGAGTACACATCGGCATAATTGTCGAGCAGCCGATAGTAATACGTCTTGTTCTCCGCCTTGTCAATCACCTCTTCCGCCTTCTTGGCAGCCAGCTTGTAATACTCAGCCCCCTTGTTGAGCGGCCATCCCGCCATACACATATACACATACGACAGCGTAGCCTTGGCAGCTCCTTCGCTCACCGCCATGTTGAATCCGCCTCTTCCGAAGGGCTCCTGCGTGTAGAGGGCAGGCAGCCGGTTTTCGCTTTCAGCAAACTTCAGGTCGTCCACAATCAGTTCGTAGATTTTCTCCTCCGTCCAGGGCACCGCATTGAAGTCGATTTCATCCTTCAGCATCACGGGCACCTTTCCCCAAGTCGTCACCAGATAGAAATAAGAGTAAGCTCTCCAGTAGCGTGCCTGAGCGAGCGCATTCTGAATCACCTCCGGGGCCGTGTTTGGCGTACGCTCCACATTGTTGATGATGAAGTTGGCCGCCTTGATCACCTTATAGCGCTGTTCCCAGAGTGTAGCCATCCAGGCATTGTTGTCCGTGGGGCAAAACTGGTCGAACTCCCGGAGCGACTGCTTGTTGCTCGACGGGTGCGTGGAGATGTCATCTCCAGCCAGGAAGTTGGTACCGATATAGTTGTTGCTGGCCTGCGAAGTAGCAATCACCGAATAGAGTGCATGCAGCGAAGCATCTACGTCCTCTTTGCTGACAAAGAAATCTTTGTCGGGGATTTGTCCGTTGGGGTGCTCATCGAGGAAATCTGAGCACGAGGGTAAGCCCATCCCCAGGCAGAGGACGAAGGCAGCAGCTTGTATTTTTGTTTTTATAGTTTTCATAATCATTGCAGTGTGTAGAAATTAAGTCTTAGAATCTCAGTTTCACTCCGAAAGTCACCGTGCGCGGGATGGGGTAAGCACCGTAGTCCAGTCCGTCGAATGCATTATACACTTCCGGGTCCATACCTTTATATTTGGTGATGGTAAACAGGTCCTGAGCGCTCACCGAGAGCTGGATGCCGGCAAACTTGGCCACCTTGCGCGGGATGTTGTAGCTGAGGCTGATGTTCTTCAGTTTGATGAACGACGCATCTTCCAGCCAGCGGTCGGAGTTTGCATAGTTCTTGTTGTCCGTATTGGTGAGGCTCGGATAGAGCGCATCCGCCTTGTTTTCCACCTTGTCCCAGCCGCGGAAATAAGCATCCTTCAGCGTCACGAAGCGCGAGTTGCCCGTCATGGAAGCCGTGGCAAAATGGCTGATGTTGAGGCGTTCTACACCCGCTGCCGCATTGAAGAACACATTCAGCGTCCAGTTTTTCCAGCTGACGGTATTGTTCCATCCGAAAGTCCATTTCGGGTTGGCCTGCCCCTTGATCACCAGGTCGGCAGCCGTAGGCGAAGTTGTCAGCGAACCGTCGGCCTTCTGATAAAGGTTGGCCCCCTTCTCGTCGAAGCCCTTCCACTGATACACATAGAACGAACCCAGCGGATGACCCGGTTTCATGATCTGCATGGCACCTCCCAAGTCACTGTAGTTGGCTGTCAGCACAAAATCATTGCCGGCGAGGTCCACCACCTCATTTTTCACATAAGCAGCGTTGAAAGTCGTTTCCCACACCACTGTACTCTTCACGGGGAACGTAGAAAGCGAGAATTCAAAACCCATATTGTTCAGTTTGCCCTGGTTCACCCAATACGTACCGCCGCCGTTGTAGCGCGGAATCTGCTTCTGGAAGAGCAAATCCTCGGTGCGCTTCTTAAACCAGTCGAATGTGATGTCGAATCCGAAGAGGCTGGCATCGAAACCCACGTCAAACTGCGTTGTTTTTTCCCAGGTAAGGTCGGGTGCACCAGTCAGATTGGTCCAGTAACCGTTGAATCCCGTAGTGGTGCCCCATCCGTAGATGGTGGGCGAGAGCATCCGCAGCGTGCTGTAGGCATTGATACCCTGATTACCCGTGATACCGTAGCTGGCACGCAGCTTCAGTTGCGAGAGGATGTGCTGATCCTTCATGAAAGGCTCGTTGGCGATGTCCCAAGCCACGGCACCCGATGGGAACCAGCCCCAGCGGTGACCCTTCTGGAATTTCGACGAACCGTCGGCGCGGATACCCGCTGTGAGGAAATAACGCTTCTTATAGTCGTAGCTGGCACGCAGCACACCCGAAGCCAAAGACGATTCCGAGTAAGAATTGCTCTCCGTGCGCACAGCCGCATTGCCCAGATTCCAGTAGCCCACCGCCTCATTGATGAGTCCGTTGCCGCCTGCCTTCAGCCCCGTGTCAAACGTGCGGCTGATTTCCCATACGGCCGTAGCCGACAGCGTGTGGTCGCCAAACTCGCCGCGATAAGTCAGGTTGTTTGTGTTCTGCCAATAGCGGTGCAAGTCGCTGTTGTTGTTCACGCTGCTGTTGGCTCCCGGAGCCACAATCTTCGACGTGAACGAGTACGACGGACTATGGTCGTAGTCATATCCTCCCTGCACGGTGAAAGTCAGCCCCTTGGCCAGCTTGAAGAGCAGCGACAGGTTGGCATTCACATTATAGCTGTAATTATCCGTCTTGTTCTCCACCAGCTGCGCATACGGGTTCGTACCGCCGATGTTGTACGGGTCGTTGTTGTAGATTCCCGTTTCCGGATTCTTCAGTTCCATGGTAGGAGAGAAGTTGAGCACCGAGAACCAGCTCGGAGCCGTGCCTTGCGAGTGGATGATGGCCGTGCTCAGTTTGGCAGAGATACTCAGCCACGGGCGCACATCCGCATCCACATTCGCGCGGAACCCGTAGCGGCTGTATTTCGAGTTGATAGTCACCGCTTCCTGGTCGAGCACATTGCCCGAGAGCATATACCGGATCTTCTCGCTACCGCCGGACACATTCAGACTGTAGTCCTGGCTGATAGCCGTGCGGGTCATCAAGTCCTCCCAGTCGATACCCTTCTGTCCGGTGCGGTAAGCCTCCATATCCTCCGGTGAAATCGTACCGGCACCCCGCACATCATTGAGCGCCTGGGCATAGTCGTACGCATTCAGCAGCTCGTATCCGCCGCCCACTTTCGAGATACCCACCTTGGCGTCGAAGTGCACCCGGGCCCGTCCCTCACTACCGCTGCGGGTCGTAACCAGGATTACCCCGTTGGCACCTCTTGAACCATAGACAGCCGTTGAAGAAGCATCCTTCAGCACCTCCATCGACTGGATGTCCTGCGGATTCAGTCCGTCGAGGCCGCTGGTAGAGATGATACCGTCGATGACATACAGCGGGTCGCTGCTCTTGTTGATAGACGTCGTACCGCGCACGCGCACCCGGGCACCGGCGCCCGGCATACCGCTGGTAGTGGTCACTTCCACACCCGTGGAGCGGCCCTGCAGAATCTGCGACACATTCTTTACCGGCTGCGTTTCGAAACTGCGCTTGCCCACGGTAGCCACCGACCCCGTGAGGTCGCTCTTTTTCACCGTGCCGTAGCCCACCACCACCACTTCATCGAGCACCTGGTTGTCCTCCTTGAGCACGATGTTGTAGGTCGAGATGCGCTGGTTCACGCGTGTTTCCTGCGTGTTATAGCCCATGTAAGAGATAACGAGGATGCCGCGGTTGGGCACAGTGAGCGCAAACTTACCGTCGATATCGGTCACAACCCCGTTTTCCGGTTTGCCCTTTTCCACCACGGTAGCACCCACGATGGTCTCTCCATTTATATCGGTCACCACACCTTCCACACGGATAGAGTCAGTCACTCCATCTTTGGCACCTTTCAGCACGTCTTTATCCTCTTTCAGGCCGTTCTTGCTGCTCTTCAAGCCGTCCTGGTTGTTTTTCATTGCAGCGGATGAGAAGCTGGCAGATGCCCTTTCCGACGACCGTGCATACAGGCGCTGCACGGATAGAGGTACAGACAAGAACCCTAAAATCAGCAGGATGCTGAAGGTCCTTTTGTGTGTAACATTGATTTGTTTCATTTCAGAAGCGTTTTGAGTTTTTCAATTCAGTTTTTGGTAGTCTCTCTTAATTTTTTCGTTCTTGTTTTCAGTTGCTGAATTCGTATTTCAGTAGCTGATTTCTTTTTTCAGTTTTCGATTTTTTTGTTTCGATTTTTTTGTTTCGATTTTTTTCAGTTCCTGAAAGAGTGTTTCAGTAGCTGATTTCTTTTTTTTAGTTTCTGCTTCGTAATCAATTGGTTTTTTAATAGTTTATTAAATTGTTTGTTTTATGGTATAAAAATCTCTCTCTCAATAATCCTCTCTCATTAATCCTCTCTCAACTATTCTTTCTCTGTTCTCCTTCAATCAATCTTTTTACCTCTTCCGATTCTAACCCTATCTAACTTTTATTTCATTCTACATTCCTACTATTTTCTTCTTCCTGATCTCTTAACCTTTTTACTCTTTTGTCTCTTAGCGTCTTTTATATCTATTCTTTAATGAGACTTCAATTTTCGTGCCATCACGCGTTGATGAGCCATCGTATTTGCTGAAGCCTTGTGTATGAGCCGGTTGCTGTTTTATTTTTAGGAAAATATCTCTGACAGGGAGGGAAAATGCTGGGGAAGTGGGGAAATTCTGTAGAGAAAGTGTGGGAAAAATCCACACTTTTTATGTAAGTGAGCCGCAAGGTCCCGATAAAAAGATTTACCCCTGTTTGAGCGATTTGTAGCAGGGGTAATTGACTACAAGCACATACCTGAGTAGATGAATTTTTACAGATATCTTTATCAGAATATTTGTATCATATACAAAAAATATTTTCGGTCTACGAAGACTCTTCTTCTTCCTGCCGTTGAGTCCTGCGTTGAGTCTTGCCGTTGACTCCTGCCGAGGCTTGACCCGGGTATAAAAAGATGGAGGTGTGTCGTAATACACGATGCATCTCCGTTTTTTGTGCCCCTACAGCAGCTTCAACTGCTTGGCAATGCGGCAAGCCTCTATCGAATTCCGCACACGAAGTTTAGCCAGAATCTCCTGCCGGTGGCGGCTGACGGTGTGCTGGCTGATAGACAGCTGTGCGGCAATTTGCTTGCTGGTCAGCCCGCGGTCAATCAGCACCAGCACCTGCCTTTCACGGTCGGAAAGAAGCGCCATCCCCGACGCCCCTGCCTCCAGCGGAGTAGTCTGTCCGGTCACGGAATCTACAATAAAGCAGCCTTCAGGGAAACCGGCAGGAAGCGGAGTATAGAGACACAGCGCCATCCACAGCGCATCACACCCCGGCAGAGGAATGTAATACAGCCGGTGAAGCGCATGGAGATAAGCATCCGTACGGCTCCTCATCCGCAGACAGGCAGCCAGATAAAAACGCGAGCACTGCCCCGAAGGGAGCTGTTTCACATACTGGTAAAAGCGAAGTTCCTGCAGCATCTTGCTCTGCAGATCATCCGGATGAACAATCCGGAAGATTTCCTCCTCCCAGATAGTAGAAAGACGCGTATCTTTCCCGCAGTCACCGAGACGGAGCATCCGCGAAAACCCGCCGTAGTAAACATCGCTCTTCCGACTCTTCAAATCGCTCAGCACAGCAATCGCATTCTCCACCTGCGCATAGCCCTGTGCCAAAACGCGGTAGCTCTCACTCAACTGCTGCAGCGAAGACCTGTCATGCGAGTGGGCGGCATAGTTTTGGGCAGAGAACACCTTGTCGAGCAACTTCCGGTGGTCCGACTGCTTCCGGCCGCCCGCCACCTTACCTTGCTCCACTTCACCTTGTACCACTTCCTCCACTTCCTCTTCAGCCGCCCGTCTGTCAGCTACCGGCAGTTCCTCTTCACCCGCCCGTCTGCCAACCACAGGAATCCTCTTTTTTCCGTTCTCCATTTGTCCGTCTGTATGCTTAAAAAATGGTTATTTATAATCATTGCGCATTCTTGCCGCATGCGCTACATTTGCAAAGATAAAAAATATCAAGCTAGAAATATAACAATCAAGAGAGAACAAAAATGAACATGAAAAGATGGATGCTGGGATGCAGCCTTGCTGCCCTGGCCACCTGCGGCATGGCACAGTCGCTGGATAAAATGCAATGGTTCAACGAACCCCAGGAATGGAAAGTGAAAAAAGACCTGCTCGAAATGAGCGTAACCCCCAAAACGGACTACTGGCGGGTGTCTCATTATGGCTTTACCGTAGACGATGCTCCGTTTCTTTACACCCTGCGGGGCGGAGAGTTTGAAGTAAAGGTGAAGATTTCAGGCGACTACCGCAATCGTTTCGACCAATCGGGACTGATGCTGCGCATCGACCACGAGAACTACATCAAGGCCGGCATCGAATATGTGGATGGAAAGTACAACCTAAGCACTGTTGTGACCCATCGCACCAGCGACTGGAGCATTATTCCGCTCGACCGCCCCGTGCCCTTTGTGTGGATCAAGGCCGTACGCAAGCTCGACGCAGTAGAAGTGTTCTACTCCTTCGACGACCGCGAATACACACTGATGCGCAATGCCTGGATGCAGGACAACTGTCCGATGATGGTAGGTGTCATGGGAGCTTGTCCCGACGGAGACGGATTCAAGGCACGCTTCGAACAGTTCACCATTACCCACCTGCCCGATGCCCGGCGGCTGGAATGGCTGGAGCGCAATCAGGAAAAATAACAAAGGCATGCCTGATAGCAGATTTCCTCAATTCTCATCAAATCCCCGGTCTTAGTGAAAGCCGGGGATTTGTGCATAAATAAGGAAGGCGTGCATTTTTGACACACCTTCTTTGTTGTTGGCCAGAGAAAGTCCGTCTGCTTATGACCGCAATGGCCCGGCGGAACAGGGCGTTGCTGCCGGTTCCGGGGGGTGAAGTCATCCGCTCTCGGCTTCTTTGGCGCAACGCCCGATTTTCTTTATCAAAAAAAAGTGTAACGTAACGTAACGTAACGTAACGCTGCGCGGGTGGAAATAAAAGAAGAACAAGCAAGAAGACGTGTCAAAATATCCATAATGACACATCTTCTTGCATTAGGAATACCTTTAGTAACTAAATACGTACTACCAAGTGATTACTTTATCAATGATGGCTTGTTGCTCTGAACTGCTTCTCCGCAAATAAATGCGTGTTGTTTCAATGCTTTCATGCCCCATCAAATCGGCTAGGAGCGAAATATCATTGAACTTCTCCAGAAAATTTTTGGCAAAACGATGTCTGAAAGAGTGGGGGTAAACCACTTTTTCGTTCATGCCATACTTATTGGCATAGTTTTTAAGTTGTTGAGATATGCCACGAGTGGTAATTCTTTCTCCAAATCGGTTTAGAAAGAGGTAGCCGGAAGTTCGCTTCTGTTCATTTAGCCAAGTTGATGTTTCTTCTTTGAGCAGCTTGGGAATATATATTCTACGAATTTTCCCCCCTTTAGTATAGATGTCATAATAGCCCAGCGATATATGTTCCACCTTTAATTGAATCAGTTCGCTCACTCTGGCTCCTGTAGCAGCTAAGAAGCGGACCACAAAGTACCACGTCAAATTATCTTCTTTCTTTAACTTCTTTTTGAGAAACAGGTAATCGGCATTTGTAATTACATTTTCCAAGTATGAACGCTGTTGCACTTTGACCGATTTTAGACGGAGCTTCTGCTTACCCATATACTCCAGCCATTTGTTGACAGCCTGGATTCTAAGGTTCACCGTCTTGGGCTTGTAAGTTTCAATCAAGTAGGTCTTGTAGATTAATAAGTTACGCTTATTGACCTCTTTGTGTCTTTTGTTGAATTCCTTTACGGCATACAGATAGGCTGCAACCGTATTTCTCGACATATTCGCCTGTACGAGTAGCGTTTCAAAAGTTTCTTGTGTCATACAGTTATTGTTTTAGTGGGAACGACATTGTTCTATTAATAATAACTGCAACAGATTCTTTGAGTTCCTATTATGAGAAGTTTCTCGCTACCGGGGAGGTGAAGTGCATTGATGATGAGATTCCGTTTGAGATTCCTAAGGGGTGGGAATGGAGTAGAATGGGAAGTATTGGGGATTGGGGCGCAGGAGCAACCCCAGCAAAGGGTAATACAAGTTATTATGGTGGTAATATTTTATGGCTTAGAACTGGTGAACTCAATAATAGCATTGTGAATGATACAGAGATAAAAATCACAGATAAAGCATTAAAAGAATGTTCGTTAAGAATGAATAAAGCCGGAGATGTATTGATAGCAATGTATGGTGCTACGATTGGTAAGGTGGCTATAGCAGGGTGTGAATTAACAACGAATCAGGCTTGTTGCGCATGTACCCCTATAGGAATCTTTAATTACTACCTTTTTTATTTTCTTATGGGAAGTCAAGTGGACTTCATCAAGAAAGGAGAAGGGGGAGCTCAACCAAATATTTCAAGAGAAAAATTAGTAGCTCACTTAATGCCTATCCCACCTATACAAGAACAACATCGAATAGTTGAGCGTATAAAAGACGTTTTGCCTCTAACTGACAAATATGCACTTTCCCAAATAGCTTTGGATGAACTAAACAGAAGTATTAATGACAAACTTAAGAAGTCAATTCTCCAAGAAGCTATTCAAGGCAAACTCGTACTTCAGATATCAGAGGAAGGCACTGCCCAAGAATTGCTTGAACAGATTAAAACCGAGAAAGAAAAACTTGTCAAAGATGGCAAATTAAAAAAGTCAGCTTTAACAGATTCAGTTATCTTTAAAGGTGACGATAACAAGTACTGGGAGAAGAAGGATAAAACCGAAAAAGATATTACTGATGGGATACCATTTGAAATACCTGATTCTTGGGTATGGGTAAGACATAATGATCTCTTTGATATTTCAGGTGGTTCTCAACCTCCAAAGTCTAAATTTATTGAACGAGAAAAAGAAGGATATATACGATTATTTCAAATTAGAGATTATGGCTCTAACCCACAACCTATATATATACCGCTTTCTACAGCCAGTAAGATTTCTCAAAAAGGGGATATTCTGTTAGCCCGTTATGGGGCTTCTTTAGGAAAAGTATTTTATGCAGAATATGGAGCTTATAATGTAGCCTTAGCAAAAGTTATCCCATTATACGAATCCCGACTTATATTTCAGAAATATATTTTTCTGTATTATTGTAGTTCAATATATCAAAATGAAATTGTCAATCGGAGTCGTTGCGCCCAAGCGGGATTTAATAGAGAAGACCTCAATTCATTATTATTCCCCTTGCCTCCTTTGTCTGAACAATATAGAATTGTAGAAAAGTATGAAAAAGCAATAGCAAGTATTATAAGAGGATAAATGGACAAGTCATTGAAATTGAGTTTCCTTTTGAATATCCCAATAACTGGGCTATATTACGTTTGAAAGATGTATGCCAACTAATAGATGGAGAAAAGAAAATAGGAAATGGTATTTGTTTGGATGCAAAATACCTACGTGGAAAATCATCTGCTACCATTGTAGAGAAAGGAAAATTTGTCTATGCTGGAGACAATATCATTCTTGTAGATGGTGAAAATTCAGGTGAAGTTTTCACTGTTCCACAGGATGGATATATGGGGAGTACGTTCAAACAACTATGGCTTTCTTCAGTCATGTGGAAGCCTTATGTATTGGCTTTTATTTTGTTCTATAAATCGGAGTTCAGGAATTCGAAAAAAGGTGCGGCTATTCCGCACCTCAATAAAGAGTTATTCTACAACCTGCCTATTGGTATTCCGCCTTATCTTGAACAGCAACGTATCGCTAAACGAATAGACGAATTATCGCAGTTGCTCAAATAGTTTTTCTATTTGGGCAACAATGCGTTGTTGTTCCATTAAGGAAGGAATTGGCAATAATGCTGCTGATAAGCGTTCTTTGCCAATGTTATAAAAAGCTTGTCCTGATTTATTTGTTATAGACTTCATAAACTCAATCATAAAAGGAGAACTTAAAAGACAGAGAATGTACTTTGAAAGCCATTGGTCTATCAGATGCAAGCGAATGATGAAGACGAAACCGCCAACGGTTGTATATGGCATATTTTTATCTACTCTTGCCATCTTCCCAATGTTTTCTAAACTGGTAACCGCAGGTGTTAATATATCATTCTCTTTCAATAGAATATCCTTCTTGACTTTGTCTTCCGTCAGGAATATGTCATCATCTTTGATTTTTAATTCAAAGGGCGATATATTACCTCCACGCAGAATACGGATGCCCTGTTTTGTTGTAGTGGCTTCTTCTTTTTTGAATGTTGCACCTGTAAAGATTGAGCATATATCTTTCAGCCTACACCAAATCCATCCATCGGGTAAATCAAAGGCTATCTCATCAGTTATTTCATTGATATTCTTACCTACCTGCTCATAATACTTGTTATCGTCACCTTTGTAGATAACAGAATCAGTCAAAGCAGACTTTTTAA
>Oklahoma_p2__coassemble_2518_pt1 | contig 8690 bp, 7 predicted proteins | sample Oklahoma_p2__metabat2_high_PE_036 | metagenome-assembled genome bin Oklahoma_p2
TTTCAAGAATGAAAATCTTGCGTCCTAACCGATAGACGAACGGGCCATCCTTTGTGCTGCATTTCTGCGTTTATCTTGAAACTTTGTTTGTTTCTCGATTTCGGGTGCAAAGGTACGCATTTTTTTTAAATCTCCAAGCGTTTGGGCGTTTTTTTTCACGAAAAAGTGCTTTTTTTATTGTTCGCCCCCTTTTTCCTTCCTTTTGGGCTCCTTTTTCTGTCTTTTCGTGTCCTTTCGGCCTCTTCCTGTTTCGCTTTCTCCTTTTGTTTTGTTTCTTTTTCTGCCGTTTCTCTGTCGTTTCTGCTTTTCGTGTATCTTCTTGCTTTCGCGCTTGCTCTTTTGCGTGCTTCCTTTCTTCTGCTTTTCTTACTTCTTATTTCTTATTTCTCCCTTTTCCCATTTTCATCCCTTTTCATCTCGTTTGTATACGACTGTCCATTGTTTTGCCTCCGCTGCGGTAGGGAACTCCGATCCATTGGGAAGCTTCGATGTAGAGCCGGGATAGATGCTGTGTGTAAAAAAGGAGCAGAGAGGGTTATACCATTCCTTTGTCCACTCCGAATTTTTCATCAGCCTGGCATTCTCCTGCCGGTTCCACGTGCACTAGGATATCATATATATTGTCAATCGAGTTCTCTATACTTTTCTCAACGGCTTCTGCAATGTCATGTGCCTGGGTCACTGTGATATGCGGATTTACTTCAATGTCCAGTGTAATGATGTAGCGGTTGCCAATCATCCTCGAGCGGACGCGATGAGGATTGCTGGCCCCTGGCACTTGTTCTACAGCTTCAAATATCTTGTTGTATACGTTGATGTCTTTTACTCCGTCCATCAGCTCTACGTTGGAGTCCATAAAGATGCCCACTGACGACTTGATGATGAAAAGACTGATGATGAGTCCGGTTACAGAGTCGAGTATCGGGAGATGGAAAACGAAAGTAAACAGAAGTCCCAAAAGCACTCCCACCGAGATAATCACATCGTTGCGCATATTGATGGCATTGGCGGTCAGAAGCGAACTGTCTATCTTCTTTCCCTGCTTGTACTGATATGAGGCCAGAAGCAGTTTGCCTGCAATGGAAAAGAGGGTGACATAGATGGCTATAGCAGATGGAATCTCTTTCGCTTCATCTGAAAATATGCTTTCGATGGATGAAATCAGCATCTGCATGCCTGCATAAAAGATAACCAGTGATAGTATTTTGGTGGCAATCCCCTCAGCTTTGTCATAACCGAACACGTATTTCATGGATGGTGGACGGCTGACAAGGCGCGCTGTGAATATCATAACAATCGAGATGATGACATCTGTGGCAGAGTCGATGCCGTCGCCCAATACCGCCAGACTACCTGCCAACAGGCCGATTACAATTTTGGAGACAGACAGGATGGCGTTGCCAATGGTGCTGATCCAGGAGGTCTTAATTAAAATATCTTCTCTTGACATAGCTATGCTTCTGAATGTTGTTTTTATGCTGTTTTTAGAGGTTTATTTTGACCGGCAAAATTACGATAAAATAGGAGGATAATCAATATCTCGGGATTTTTTAAAGAATGATAGTAAATGTGAAAAAAAAGAGGCAGATAGCTATTGGTGCCATTAGGTAATGAGCGGCCCATATAAATCAGGGGTATGCCAGGATGGTAATGTAAAAGAATGACCCCTGCCGCAGATAACTGTGACAGGGGTCATATCCTTTTCTCTTTCTGTTACTTTCTTTTGTTTCTCTTTTCTTATTTGTCCACGTTCTGCGTCAGTGTGCCATTTCCCGGATTGGTTATCGCTTCCATCGGGAAGGGCATAATCCACAAATGAGAAGTGGGCTGCAGACGGTAGGTATCTTTGTCCTCAGTGCGTGTGAGCACACGGGCGTATTCCGGATCTTGATTCAGACGGCGGTAGTCACAGAAGATAACCTGACTCTGAATGAATTCGTTGGCTTTGTCGTCAAAGATTTTGTTGACTGCCTCCTTCGTCGTTGATGCTGTCCATGCTTTGTAGTCATCAGGCAGGATACGTGTCTTTCTCACCTTGTTTACCAGATCCATAGCTTCCTTGATGTTGGCTTCTCCGCCTTTACGGGCCAGACATTCTGCCTTGATGTAGTACATCTCGGCTGCACGCATACCGCCCTTGTTGCTCGACAGACCATAGATACCGGCAAAATAGCGAATGCCCGATGAAGAAGTCTTGTCTTTCCAGTGAGTAATCAGGCGAGTATCTCCTTTCTCAAACTTGGTTGCACGTTCTGCCGGCAGTGCATACGCAGTACCCTTGATACCTTGCCAGTCGTTGGATGAACCATAGCGGAAGAGGTAGTTTTCCGGATTTTCAAATTCCGGATTGCTCTTACAGGAAGCCGAGTATTCGTTCGGGTCGTCGAAACGCTTCTTGTCATCGTTGTAGAAAGCAATCCAGTCGTACAGTTTATCGTTCAGTGCCAGTGCTGCATTGGCATTTTTCAGTGCTTCTTCATAATTGCCCATTGCCAGGTAAACACGGGCCAGCATGCCGTATCCGGCAGCCTGTGTGGGGTGGAAGCGTGTTTCACCTTCCTCGGGAAGAGCCGCAACCGCTTTGTTCAAATCGTCCAAGATAAACGCATACAACTTTTCAATGGTAACCTGCGGAGAGGGTGATTCTACAGAAGAAGAAGTCACCATCGGCACAGAAAGCTTCTGCAGATTATCCGGTCCGTAAGGAGCTGCGAAGTAGTTGGCCAGATAGAAATAATTCATGGCACGGAGCACACGGGCCTGTGCAATGAGCATTTCGCGCTGCTGATTGGTGCACTCGGTAGCTTCCGGTGCATATTCAATAATCAGATTCCAGGCAAAGATAGCTTCATAGGCGCTGAAGTACGGATTCTTGTCGGTAGATGCCATCGCTTCTACACGCTTCACGCTTTCGTCCCAGTAGTAATTCGCCCGTGCAAAGCGGTCGGAATTCAGCTTGTTGGGAGTCAGAAACTGGTCGCCTACCAGATAGAACAGCTGGTCCATTTCATGGTAATGGTAGGTATTCGTATTCTTGATAAACGCGTTGTAGTCGGCCCATGTAGCCGGAATTTTCTGTCCTTTCGGAATGTCGTTCAGAAAATCATTGCAGCTGCTCAGCGCGAAGGTTGCTGCTACTACGAGCAGCAACCGGCTTATGTTGATATTCATTAATTTCATCATGCTCTGTTAATTAAAAGTTGAGATACAAGCCCCACACAAAGTTGGGTTTTACCTTACCGCCCAAGTCGTAGTGCGCATCCTTGTCGAAGGCGAGCACACCTACATTCTCTACGTTGAACTGCACGCGTGCATTGCTCAGGTACACTTTCTTGCACCATTGAGCCGGTACGCGGTAGGCCAGCGACAGGTTGTTCAGGCGGATGTTGGACGCATTGCAGACAAATTTGTCTGAGTAGGCCCACAATTCCGAGCGGTAGGTGTTGTAGTTAGTCTTATCATTGGCAAACAGCAGACGAGGCACATCGGTCTGGTCTCCCGGCTTCTGCCAGCGGTCTACGATGCTCTTGTCGGTAGCCACAATCCGTCCGTCTCCCATGTTGATAGAAGGAACGCGCGAGCTGCGGAGTTTATGACCGGCATCGAAGATGATGAGAGCCGAGAACTCGAAGTCCTTGTAACGCAACACGTTGTTCCATGAACCGCTGTGCACAGGCACGGTAGTGCCGCAATAGCGCAGGGCATCGGCATTCTGCACCGCTTTCGATGTGATGTTGCCGTCCTGGTCGTACACCTGCGGATCACCGTTTTCGTCCAGGCCAGCCCACGGATAAGCATAGATACCGTTCAGCGGTTTGCCTTCCATCGGATAGCTGGTAGGCATCGTGATGCGGCTATTCCACTGTCCAGGTTTTACATTGACAGCTGTTACCTTATTCTTATTGAAAGAATAGATCAAAGAAGATTCCCAGCTGAAGTCTTTCGTGCGGATCAGTTGTCCGTTGAGGGTAATTTCAATACCGTGGTTCTTCATCTTACCGTTGTTGGTCGTCAGCGTAGAATAGCCAAAACCCTGTGTCGGGCTACCGTTGATGTTTGCCAGCAAGTCCACACTGTTTTTATGGTAATAGTCGACAGAACCCGACAGACGGTGGTTGAAGAGGGCAAAGTCTACACCCACATCAATGGTGGTTGTCTTTTCCCAGCGGATATCCTTGTTGGGAGGAGTGGTTACCATACCATATAAGCCGTCTACTACGTTTGAGGGGTAGTATTTGGCAATCAGATAAGGAGCCGTGTTACGACCGATGTTACCGCCCACACCATACGATGCACGCAGTTTCAGCATGTTGACAGGAGCAAGGTGGAAGAAGCTTTCCTTGTCGATGTTCCAGCTACCGCCCACCGACCACAGCGGCTTCTTCTGATACTTGGAACTCGTTCCCCACAAGTTGGAGCGGTCCCAACGAAGGCTACCCGATACAACATACTTGTCATCGAAAGTGTAAGAAGCATTCGAATAGAAAGAAACGAATCGGTTGACCAGTTCTCTTTCCGAACCAATGCTGTTTTGGTCTAAGCTGGCATATCCCAAGATACCTGAGATGCTGCTCAGTTCCTTCGCGTTGATATTGTTCCAAGTCAGCAGCTCCGGGTCATAACCATAAACGGTGCTGTCTTCATATGTCAGCTTGGTATCTCGTATTTCCTGACCCAAGATCCACACCAAGTTATGTTTCTCCGCAAACGTCTTGTTGAAGTTGAGCTGTTGGCGGAAATTATAGCTGCGCTTCTGGTTGGCGTTGGTATAGCGGGCGTGACCGTTGGGCAGGTTGTATTTCACACTGCCGTTGGATTCCGTAGCAAACTTGTTGATCATGGCCTGCATCCGGTTAGATTCTTTGTTCATCAAACTCATGTAGTCAGAGTCGGAAGTCTCATACTGGAACATCACGTTGTAGTTCAGCCAAGAAGTAAAGTCAATCTTCAGCTTAGCAAAAGCACGTGTTTCCAAGTCCTTCATCTCACCCAGGTTGTATCCAAGTTCTCTCATCGGCGTAATGATTTCTTCGTGCAAACCATATCTTGCAATCAAATCCCGGTTCTCTTTCTTGATTTGAGAAACAGCCGAAATATAGCTTCCGTCGGGATTTACCAATCCGTCGTAGGCCACAGCAGAGAACTCAGGGTTGAACAGGTCATAGCTCTGCGTGTTCTGTTTGCCATATTTCAGGTACATACCCAAGTCAAGCTGCATCCATTTCGTAACTTTCAGCGAGTTGTTGATGTTGAAACCCAACTTCCAGTCATCGTGGTGGATGTCTTCATACTGGTTGTTCCAGTAAGTAGAAGAGAACGAGAACGCATTGCGCTCCGTTGATTGAGCCACGCGCAGGTTGTATTGCTGGTAGAATGGATTGCGCTTACCGTATTTTTCAGCCTGGTCGTAATATTGGTATCCTTTGGATGCCAGTTCGTCGAGCAGGCGGTTGCCTTCTGCCTGGCTAATCTTGTTGGTGTACATATCCAGCAGGATGTCTACACCTTTGCTAGGGTAAGCACCGTCATCACGCAGCGAGCCCGTCACCTGCATGGCACTTTCGCCTCCAGCCTGGAGCAGCGTATTGCTTGAAGCCCATTCACGTTGCAAGGCCACGATGTCGGCCGCATTGGTCAGGCGGTCTTTATAATATGAATAGGGCTGCACAGTGAAAGTAGACGAGAAACTAACTTCTGCCTTTCCTTCCTTGGCCCGTTTGGTTGTGATGACAATCACACCGTTGGCAGCACGCGCACCGTAGATAGAAGCAGCGGCCGCATCCTTCAAGATGGTAACGCTTTCAATATCCTCCGGGTTCAAGTCGGGCATGTTCTCTGTTGTACGTCCGCTGCGGTCCATTGATGTGTTTTCCACCGGGAAGCCGTCAATCACCACCATCGGGTTGGCCACGGCATTCATGGTTGTCACACCACGGATTTTACCATCCACGTATCCGGCTACTTGTCCTTCAAGGATAGATTTCAAGTTGTCCAGTCGTTTGGTCTCCAGTTTTTTTGTGGATACTTTAGAGAAAGCTCCGGTAGAGCGTTCCTTCGACAAAGTCTGATAACCTGTCACTACCACTTCGTTGAGCAGTTCGGTATTGGAGGTTAAGCTGATTTTATAATTCTTCTGTTCGGTAACAGTTACTTCTTTCGACAGCATGCCGATGTAGGAAACCACCAGTACATCTCCTTTGGCAGCTTTCAGTGAAAAACGTCCGTCGAGGTCGGTCACTGCACCGGTCTGCGTGCCTTTCACTAATACAGTAGCACCAATCAGCGGAGTGTCTTGGTCGTCAAACACCACACCCGTGATTGTCGTGGCCTTTTCATTTTGCTTTACAGCATACATTTCATTTGCCTTTGCTTCAGCAAACGAATTCCCTACCGGGTAGCAAAAACAGAAGCCTCCCCAAAATAGCATTTTAAGCAGATAGTGGGGCATTCTTCTCCTTTTGTCTCCATCAAAAAAATAATTTTTTGTCATAAAAAGGGGTTGAAATTTATAATTTAATTGTTACTCTCTCAAAAAACGAAATAGTCATTTATTCCCTTGTAAATGTAGCATGAGGAATATTTATGCACTATTTATAATGGTAATTTGCCAATGTTTTCGGTTAAAGTTGTGAATAATGTTAGCTTTTTCCTTTGCAAATATACGGATATTATGTATACAAAATGTTTTATAACAGAAAAAAGTAGGCAGTTTCGGCTTAAAAATGTGTTTTTTAACATAATCTGCTATAGATAGATAGCGAAATGTCTGTTTATTTATGCACGTGTTTAACGGCTGATGGGCAGATGCAAAATACCTACTAATGGGGATTGTGAATTGTAATAATAATGCGTTTCTTTGCATGTTCAAATTTAGAAGAAGAATGGAGAATATACAAAAATACAAGACGACCGATAAAATGGCCGATCTTATCAGTGCTGATTATTCGTTGTTGCAGGTGATGAGCCGCTTTGGACTTTCGTTGGGTTTTGGCGACAAGACCGTGAAAGAGGTGTGTGAGCAAAACGGGGTAGACTGTTCTACTTTTCTGACGGTTGTCAACTTCATTTCAGAAGGCTTTTCACGGTTGAACGGAAACAGGGAGGATATTTCAATTCCGGGGTTGATTGACTATCTCAAGCAGGCCCACATGTATTTCCTCGATTTTTCTTTCCCTGCCATTCGCCGCAAACTGGTTGAAGCCATCGATTGCTCGCAGGATGAAATCGCTTTTCTGATGCTGAAAATCTTTGATGAGTATTGCCGGGAAGTTTGCCGGCACATGGAGTTTGAAGAACGCACGGTCTTTAAATATGTAGACGAACTGTTGGCGGGTCGTGTACGCGACAATTATCCCATCAGCACGTTCTCTAAGCATCATGAGCAGGTGGGCGAAAAACTGACCGAACTGAAGAATATCATCATCAAGTATTGCCCGGCCAAAGCCAATGAGCATTTGCTGAATGCGGCATTGTTTGATATCTATGCTTGTGAGGCCGGACTTGAATCTCATTGCAAGGTGGAAGACTATATATTTATGCCTGCCATTCTGGATTTGGAAAGGAGGGTGCAGTCTCATGAAAAATAGAGGAATGATTCGGGTAGCTATCGCAGAATCTTCTGTGATTGTGCGTGGAGGGCTGACAGCTGCTTTCAAACGGCTCTCTGCTATCAAGATACAGCCAATCGAAGTGTTGTCCAAAGAGGCTTTGCAAGATTGTCTTCGGATGCAGTTGCCGGATATGCTGGTGGTCAATCCCACTTTCGGAGATTATTTTGATGTTGCCCGTTTCAAGGAAGAGATGGGAGACCGGAAGATTCGGCTGATTGCTCTGGTTACGTCTTTTGTCGACCAGTCTTTGCTAAGCAAATATGATGAAGCAATTTCAATATTTGATGATTTGGATACGCTTTCCCGTAAACTATCGGGCTTGCTTGAAGTGGAAGATGAAGAGGAGGTAGTAGACGGGCAGGATGTGCTCAGCCAGCGTGAGAAGGAAATTGTAGTTTGTGTAGTGAAAGGAATGACCAATAAGGAAATAGCCGAATCTTTGTATTTGTCTATTCATACGGTGATCACACACCGGAGGAATATTAGCAAAAAATTGCAAATTCACAGTTCGGCGGGTCTTACTATCTATGCTATTGTAAATAAGTTGATTACGATTTCAGAAGTGAAGGATTTGTGATGTTTGAAAAGCCTGTAAAAGTGTTATAAAATATAAATCCGTTTGCGCACACGGAAATTTTGTGTACCTTTGCAGTGCAATTGGGAAATTGCTACGATATAAAGGTATTAAAAGGTATTAAGTTGTTAAGGTATAAAAGTTTTAAGATTAAAGGTATTGAATTAGTTTTTAATAAAAGGTAGAAAGAAACAATAGGTTATTTAGTTTTTTAGGTAAAAAAGAAAGATTGTTTTAGGGGATAATTGATGACATGAAAAGAAAAGCCAATATGGCTTTTCTATTTTGGAGACGGGTAATTCCATAGCGGAATTGACTCGTTTTTTTTATTTTAAACTTTGTATATCTGAGAACGGATCAGCGGATATTTCACACGTTTCATTGTAATCTATTGAAATACAGTTTGTGAAGGGTGAAACTAACTTGGAGTACAATGAGCTCCTGCAGAGTGCCACTTTAGCTGTTGCAGAGAGCCACTTTAGCTGTCGCAAAGTGCCACTTTAGCT
>Oklahoma_p2__coassemble_3018_pt1 | contig 7207 bp, 8 predicted proteins | sample Oklahoma_p2__metabat2_high_PE_036 | metagenome-assembled genome bin Oklahoma_p2
CAGCTGTCGGGAGGATGAGAAACTCCAGGCTGATGGCAGACGGACGGATGAACTTCAAACGGGCGGACAGCGGCTGGACCTGACGTTGTTTGCAGAAAAAATACGTCGGCTGAAGGAGCAGATTGCTATGGTCCTCGTGGGGCAGGAACAGACGGTGGACCTTGTGCTGACAGCTATTCTGGCGGACGGGCATGTGCTGATTGAGGGGGTGCCGGGAGTGGCGAAAACCTTGCTGGCGCGACTGGTGGCCCGGCTGGTGGAGGCGGATTTCAGCCGGGTGCAGTTTACGCCCGATTTGATGCCGAGTGATGTGCTGGGCACCATGGTGTTCAACATGAAGACGGGTGAGTTTGATTTCCATCGGGGACCGGTGTTTGCCAATCTGGTGCTGGTGGATGAAATCAACCGGGCTCCGGCCAAGACGCAGGCGGCCTTGTTTGAGGTGATGGAGGAGCGGCAGGTGAGTATCGACGGCATCACTCATCGCATGGATGAACTCTATACCTTGTTGGCCACGCAGAATCCGGTGGAACAGGAGGGCACGTATAAGCTGCCTGAGGCTCAGCTCGACCGCTTTCTGATGAAGATTACCATGGGCTATCCGTCGCTGGAGGAGGAAATACAGATATTGGAACGGCATCACCGGCAGGCTGCTTTCGTGAAGCTGGAGGAGGTGGCTCCGGTGCTGACAAAAGCTGAATTGCTGTCGCTGCGCACTTATATGGACAAGGTGTTTGTAGATTCCACCTTGTTGCGCTACATGGCATTGATTGTGCAGCAGACGCGCACCAGCAAGGCGGTCTATCTCGGCGCTTCTCCCCGTGCTTCGGTGGCATTGCTGCAGGCTTCCAAAGCCTATGCCCTGCTGCAGGGACGCGATTTCGTTACGCCGGAGGATGTGAAGACGGTGGCTCCCTTTGTGTTGCATCATCGGCTCGTTCTCACGGCAGAGGCTGAAATGGAAGGCTACACGCCGCTGAAAGTGGTGAGCCGGTTGATTGACAAGGTGGAGGTGCCCAAATAATTCAGGGAGGGCTTCGTCATGTTTCTCACACATCGTTTTTATGGGGTCATGCTGCTCCTGATTCTGCTCATCGGCAGCGGCTATGTGTATGCTCCGCTCTTTGCAGTGGGGCAGGGGGCCTTGTGTCTGTTTGTGCTGCTTGTGCTTGTGGATGCGGGGAGGCTTTACGGCACCCGGGGGATGCAGGCTTTCCGCCGGTGTGCCGAGCGTTTTTCCAACGGGGATGACAATGAGGTGCGCATCCGGGTGGAGAGCAGCTACCGTTTTCCGGTGAGTCTGGAGGTGGTGGACGAGCTTCCTTTCGCCTTTCAGAAGCGCGATGTCTGCTTCCGGCTCAAACTGGCAGCAGGCGAAGGGAAATCCATCACGTATCAGCTGAGGCCGGTGCGTCGGGGCGTTTATTCTTTTGGACGCATCCGGGTGTTTGTGTGCAGTCGCATCGGACTGGTGGCCCGCCGCTATACGTTGGGGGAGCCGGCCGACATCAAGGTGTATCCTTCCTATCTCATGCTGCATCGGTATGAACTGCTGGCCGTCAGCAATCAGCTCACGGAATTGGGCATCAAACGCATCCGGAGGGTGGGGCACCACACGGAGTTTGAGCAGATCAAAGAATATGTGAGCGGGGATGATTACCGCACGGTGAACTGGAAGGCGAGTGCCCGGCGCAGTGAACTGATGGTGAACGTGTATCAGGATGAGCGTTCGCAGCAGGTGTATAGTGTCATCGACAAGGGACGGGTGATGCAGCAGGCTTTTCGCGGCATGACGCTGTTTGATTATGCTGTCAATGCTTCGCTGGTGCTTTCGTATGTGGTGATGAAGAAGGAAGACAAGGCGGGACTGGCTACTTTTGATGCTTCTTTCGGCAGTTTTGTGCCGGCGTCCCGGCAGCCGGGGGCTATGCAGACTTTGCTGGAAAAACTGTATAACGAGCAGACGACGTTTGGCGAAACCGACTTTTCTGCCTTGTGTGTGCATCTGGGCAAGCACGTGGGCAAGCGCAGTCTGCTGGTGCTTTATACTAATTTTTCGGGTATGGCTGCCTTAAAGCGTCAGCTGCCTTATTTGCAGCAGCTCAACCGCCGTCACCGGGTGCTGGTTGTCTTTTTTGAGGACGCGGATGTGAAGGAATATCTCTCTACACCTGCTGTCGACACTGAGGGGTATTACCGCCGTGTGGTAGCCGAAAAGTTTGTCCACGAAAAGAAACTGGTGGTTTCTACCCTCCGTCAGCACGGCATTTATGCGCTGCTCACAACTCCTGAACAGCTGTCGGTGGATGTGATCAACCAATACCTTGAGATGAAGGCAAGGCAGCTATTGTAGTGCTGCGCCCAGTGCCTTTTGCGTCTCGATGAAGAAAAACACCGCCATGCCGATGAGGATGATTCCCAGGATGCCGTAAAAGAGGCGGGCCTGCCGGCGTCCCATGTAGCGCACCACATTCTGTGCATTGCGGGCCGTGAAAAACCAGTCCCAGTTGAACAAGGCAGCCAGCAGGGAAGTGATCCCTGCCAGTGCAAATAGGGCTTGAACAATGTATTGTCCTGTCATAGCTGAACCGATTCCGTTAGAGTTTGATCACTCTGCTTCCGTCTTCCAGTTCTTCAATGGTCACCTTCACTGCATCGCCCGGCAGCAAGTCTTCCACCAGTTCCGGCCATTCAATGAAGCAGAGGGCACCGCTGTAGAAATAGTCTTCGTATCCCATGTCGTACACTTCGCTCAGCTTCTTGATGCGGTAGAAGTCGAAATGATAAATCAGTTCGCCGCTCTTTTCCGAACGGTATTCGTTGACAATGGCAAAGGTGGGTGAGCTGATGACGTCTTCCACGCCCAGTTCTTCACATAATGCTTTGACAAACGTGGTTTTGCCGGCTCCCATTTTGCCGTAGAAGGCAAACACGGTGTTGTCGTCCATGGCAGCGATAAATTCGCGGGCCACTTCGTGGATGTTTTCCAGTGATTGAATCTTGAATTCCATATTGCTACAATCTGTTATTAGGTTGATTTTTTCTTCTTTACTTTTCCGGGAAAATTTTTCTTCAGAGTTTATCTTCAGAGCTTTTCTTCAGAGTTTATCTTCCGTTTTCTTTTCCGGTAGACCGACAGACTCTTTCCTGTTTTGCTGACTGCATAAATCAGGATAGAGAAGAAGATGATGGAGGCTCCCGAAGGCACTTTCCAGTGGTAGGAGATGAACAGGCCGCCCAGGCAGCTCAGAAAGCCGATAACCACCGACAGTCCGATAATCTTCTTGAAATTGTGGGTGAAGAGGTTGGCTGTCATTTGCGGAAGGGTGAGCAGCGAGATGGCCAGCACGATGCCCACCATACGCAGACAGGCCACGATGGTGAGGGCGATGAACATCATCAGCGTATATTCAAAAAAGGCTACCGGAATCTTCTGCGAGCGGGCAAACTCACGGTCGAAAGCGATGTAGATAATCGGTCGGATGTAGAGTGCGAAGAATCCCGTCAGCAAGACCGACAGGAGGCCCAGCAGCCACAAATCCACTTCAGTGATGGTGAGGATGTTGCCAAACAGGTAGGCACTGAGGTCGGGCGCAAATCCGGGTGAGAGGAAACTGAACATAATACCCAAGGCCATGCCTAAGGTCCAGAACACGGCAATGGCAGAATCCTCGCGCATGTCTTTGCGCTTGCTGAGCCATTCCACTCCAAAGGCAGAGAGCACCGAGAAGACGGCTGCCGAGAGCAGGGGAGAAATGCCTGCAAAAAGTCCCAGGCCGATGCCTCCGAATGAGGCGTGCGTGATTCCTCCGCTGATGAAGACCAGACGGCGGGTAACGATGTATGTACCAATGATGCCGCAGGCGATGCTTGCCAGCAGACTGCCCAACAAAGCGTGTTGAAAAAAAGTATATTCCAGTAGATTCATTGTTTTCGTCGATTCATTTTCTTCTTTCTCCGATAATGAGGAACACTTCCTCTTTCACGTCATCGGGCAGGTCGATGCCCCGAAGCTGGAGGCTGCGCACCCATCCGGCCACTTCATCGTCCTTCATGGTGTAGAGGATGTCACGAAACTGGTCGCTTTCCTCTGCGGCATACTCATCTCCACTTCGGCCGATGAACTGGTCAAGCTCTTCGTCGTCGTAGTATTCAATTTGCTTGCTGACGGCAGCCAGCAGGCTGTCTTTTTCACACACTTCGTGCTGTCCGCAGCATTCAGCGTCCACTTCCTGCACTTCGGGCATGGCGTCCAACTCTCCGTTGTCTATCTGCTTTTGCAGTTTTCTGTTGCGGATGATGCCGGCTGTCATTGCCACGATGCCAAGCACCACCAGACTGATAATGAGTATCCACATAGTTCTATAATCGTTTTACTTTGCCGGAACATTTGCTGCTAAGCCGGTCCCGGTCAAATCTTTGCAAAGTTACTCAATTATTTCCATTTCTCTTTCTTTCATTCCTGTCTTTTTTGTTTGTTTGGCTGTTGCATTTGCTTGTTTGGCTTTTGCTTTTGTTTGTTTGGCTTTTGCTTTTTGCTTCTTTTGGCTTCTGCTTTTTGCTTCTTTTGACTTCTGCTTTTGGCTTTTGTATTAGTTTTACGTCATCCTAATTCTTTGTCTGCTTCTGTCTTTATGTCTGTTTTGTTTCGTTTTTTCTTTTCGTAAGGACTTTGGTGAATCTCCTGCAAAAAGTTCATTGCATCCGTTTTACCCCCTATCAATGGTCTTTGTCTGTGTTAAATCTGTTAAAGTGATGCATTGGAAGTGGCCTTTTTCTATTGTTTTATCTGCTTTTCGTGTTCACTTCAATTGCTTCCGTTATGATAAAACTGCTTCTGTTTTTTTTGCTTATTTGTGAATAAACTTTACTTTAATTCTTGTGTTGCTACCTCTTTAGCTTCTGCAGCCTGTTGTTTGGTTTGCTTGGCAATTTTGCTTGTCTTCTGTGGTTGTGCTATCGTTTTTTTGGTTTGCTTAATGGTTTACAAAGAAAAGAAAAAAAATTCAATTTTCCAAATGAAGACCCTCTTGGAAGTTGTCTTATTGCTATATTGTTCGGGAAAACTTTGTTATGCGGTTGTTATTCAGTTTATTATAAGAGCTAATGATTATGATGCAGAATTGAGTGGGTGGTGGGTCGTGTGACAGAGCGTTACGTTACGTTACGTTACACTTTTTTTTCGTTTCTTCATAGCCTGGACTGAATCGGATGAAATAACTCTTTTAGCTTTTTCTGTATATGACAAAAAAAATAACTTTTGAAGCGAAGAGAGAAGAGGGATGATACTAATCATAATCTATATAGTTATAATATTATATATATTATATAATATATAATATATATATAATATTATATATAGTAATTAGTCAATTTTTTAGTCTTTTGCTCTTTTTCTTTTCACCTTCTTTCCTTTCCTTCTCTTTCGTTTTGTTGAAAAATCAGAAATCTGAGCTTTCTAACGTTTCTTAGTTTATCTCAAAACAAAAGTGTAACGTAACGTAACGTAACGTAACGCTTCGCTCGTACTGTAACGCTTCATAGCGGTCCCCCTGTTTTCTCAAAACAAAAGTGTAACGTAACGTAACGTAACGCTTCGCTCGTACTGTAACGCTTCATAGCGGTCCCCCTGTTTTCTCAAAACAAAAGTGTAACGTAACGCTTCGCTCGTAGCGTAACGCTTCGTAGTGCTTCGTAACGTTTCATAGCGCTTTCTGCTTCTCTTGTTATTTTTTTTGTTGAATTTCTGATGGTCGCTATTTCGGTAAAAAATGCCTTCAGAGAGCCTGTGGACAGGGATATTTGTAGTCGTCGAAAAAAAGTTGAAAATTGAGGTGTCATTTGGGTGGTTCAACGTCCGCTAAAAGATGGATATTTCAGATAAATTTGCTATCTTTACGTCCGGTTTGCGAGAGGAGAATAAGGGCGTGGTGAGGGGAGATGAATCAAGAAGCCGGATGCGATTGAACCGAATTGGCCAATAGAGAGAGTGAAACAAGAACGAATTAGAATGAAACAAATTTCAATGAGAATGAAAGAAGAAATGTCGATAGGGGTGAATAAGCTGAGTAGGCTGTGTGAGCTGAGTAGGCTGAGTGCGATCTGTAAAATGCTGTTGGCGCTTTGGGCGCTGGGAGGATACCCTCTGATGCTGGAAGCTGCGGACAGGCCGGCAGCCGAATGGCACCTAACAGACAGTCAGGCAGCCGGTAGGCAAGTAAAGAAGAAGGGGCTGACTCCCGTTGAAAAGGGCTTGCAGAGTATCAACCGGGCTTCGGCTGAGGCCACCATCGGTTTTCTGGCGGCAGACGAACTGCAGGGACGGGAAGCCGGATACCACGGTTCCCGTGTATCGTCCGAATACATTGCCTCTCTGCTGCAATGGATGGGTGTGGCGCCTTGGGGTGAGTCGTATTTTCAGCCTTTCGAGGCCTATCGCAAGGAACGGCAGAAGCAGGGCCGGCTGGAAGTGCATCCCGACTCGGTGGCGCGGCTGAAACAGGGGGTGCACCAGAAACTCTCGATGCGCAATGTGCTGGGGATGATTCCGGGCAAGCGTGCGGATGAGTATGTGATTGTGGGGGCTCACTTCGACCACCTGGGAGTGGATCCGGCTTTGGAAGGTGACCCGATTTACAACGGGGCAGACGACAATGCGTCGGGGGTGTCGGCTGTGTTGCAGATTGCGCGGGCATTCGTGGCCAGCGGTCAGCAGCCGGAGCGCAATGTGATTTTTGCTTTTTGGGACGGAGAAGAAAAGGGCTTGCTGGGTTCGAAGTATTTTGTGCAGACGTGCCCGTTCCTGCCGCAGGTGAAAGGGTATTTGAATTTTGACATGATAGGCCGCAATCATTATCCGGAGCGTCCGAAGCATGTGGTTTATTTCTACACGGCTTCTCATCCCCGGTTTGGCGAGTGGCTGAAGGAAGATGCAGAGCGGTATGCCTTGCAGCTGGAGCCGGATTACCGGGCGTGGGAGAATCCTGTAGGGGGCAGCGACAACGCGTCCTTTGCCCGGGTGGGAATTCCTGTCATCTGGTATCACACCGATGGTCATCCCGATTACCATCTTCCCTCCGATGAGGCTTGCCGCCTGAATTGGGAGAAGGTGGTAGAGATAACGAAAGCTTCCTTCCTCAACATGTGGAGAATGGCCAACGAATCGTTCTGATTCGCTGGCCGAGAGATCAGGATGGTTTTCAGTTTT
>Oklahoma_p2__coassemble_3639_pt1 | contig 5863 bp, 4 predicted proteins | sample Oklahoma_p2__metabat2_high_PE_036 | metagenome-assembled genome bin Oklahoma_p2
GAACATTAAGGCTGTTTCTGCATTCCTTAAATAATTATCTTAAATCGTAATTACTCTGATCGATACCACGGATTTGTTCGGGAGTAAGGTCAGTGGCCTTAATTTTCCAAGGGTCCTGTCCCCAAAGAGAGTGGGACAGGAGGAGACAGAGTATAAAGAGTTTTGTTTTCATAAGTAGGATTATTATTTCTTTTTTACGTTTTCCTCAAAGATAAGCATTAATTTGAATGTTTGTACTTTGTTGAATATTTTTTTGATTTCCGTCGGATGTCTTCCATCTTTTCCAGTGTCACCTGAGAGAGATCTGTACTTTTTCCTGTGTCCAGCAGGCGGTGATAGGTATCTGACATCCGTTCCCGATTACGCTTACACAACTCCCGATTTTCTTTATAGTCAATATATTATAAATTTTAAGCAGTTAGGGCCAACTCCTGCAATGAAATAGAAAGCCCTCTTTTGTGGAATATTGCACCAAGTGAATTCATATATTGGCCAGTTGCTAAATGGTGAACTTTGGACAGTACGTACAAAGTGAAATTGATCCCCTAAAAAATATATAGAAACTATATTTGTTAGATTAAAAAATAACTAACTTTGTGCTCTTGAATTATTATAAATTTAAATACTCTTATTTATGAAAAAATTGGCTATTGCTCTTTCGCTTCTTATGGGGGTGGCTACACGCATTTCTGCCCAAGAAGTATCAGTTCCAGAACCTGAATTTATCAACAGCTATTGTATTTTAACCAGCGATAGCACGTTAGCAACATTACCTAAGGAAAATGGTATGATAGGCAAACATGAAACTAAAACCAAGGGTTTGCTGAATAAAATATCTAAAGTGGCAGACGTTGCCAGTTCTGCTGGTGCCTTAGGTGCTGTTATCGGTGCTAATGCCGGTAATCTATCAGGAGCAGTAGCAGGTGTTAAAGTACTTACCACAGCAGGCAGTGTCGGTGATGTTGCTTCATCGGCCAGTGCATTGGCCGGTTCAAGTGGTATGGATATTATTTTCCCAGGCAAGTCTTCTCGTTATGTATATCATTATGATGGTAAAGATGTGCGTTTGCTTATTAAGGCTGCTAACAATGAAGAAGATCCTATTGGAATTTATCGAATTGTAAAATTTAATACACTAAAAAAACAGCGTCGTATTCAATGGATTGAATTCGAGTCTTCTGTGTTGGGTACTGAAGAGGCTCAGAAAAGTGGCTTTTTATACTTTACGGGGCATAAATATGGTGATCAGTCTTATCTGTTGACTATTCCTGCTTCTGAAATAGAAAAAGGGGAATATGGCATTTTCTTCATGAACATTATTACAGCGACTTCTATACCTGTTGGTACTTTTGGTGTTTATTGATCCTGTTTTGATTAAATTTCTATTTAGAAGTCGTTTCATCGAAAATAAACTCCTACCTATGGAGGTGTGTCATAATGCATGATGCACCTCTTTTTTTATTTATCGATATGCAAATGTTCTACTACACAGCGAAGTTTGAGGCTCTCCACAATCGGGCGTTCTGGCAGTCAGGGTGTTCCTCTTTCTTTTCTATCTGCCTTCGCTGAAAGCATGTTTATGCATGTTTCTACGTTGAACGTATCAGTTGTAGAAATTCGCTGAGGGCACAACCCGAATTTGGTGAGCAAACTGTCCTTTAGCTGGTCGCGCGACTGCTGTGCTTCGTTGTTCTGGTGAAACTGCCAGCCATCCACCTCAAACACTTGCATCGGCTGCTTGGTGAGTGAATTGTAAACCAAGAAATCGACATGTGCCAGCGGACTTTCGGCAAAGGCTTTTTCCTTTTCATTCAAGCTGTTCCAGTCCGCTATTAAACGAGATAAAGGGTAGTGGCAGAGCACCGCTACATTGTCCCACTGCAACTTCTCAATGGCTTTAGTCAACGCATCATACACCAGGTTTTCGGACAAGTGTTCGGAGATTTTCTTGTGAGAAGCCTCAAATGCCAACCGCTCTGCTGTGTACGATTTGTAGAGCAAGTCGAAGACTGAATGCAGCTTGCTTTGGGTCTCTTCGCAGTTGTTGTATTTCATGTAATCAATGAGCTGCCCCAGAATAGACTCTTGCGGCTTCTCATTCTCGTTTGTCACGACACAAAGCCGGGTCTTGGCCCGCGAAATCGCCACGTTCAGCAGGTTGGCGTCATCCGAAAATTCCGTAGGCACATTGTCCACCATGCTCAGAATGATAGCATCACATTCCCGTCCCTGAAACTTATGTACTGTGCTGGCTATATCTTTCCCCAGCGTCTTATTGATTTCCTCGGCTTGTAGTCGGTAAGGAGTGATGATTCCTACACTCTCATTCTCGGAAAATTGCGGCATAACCTCTTCCTTTATCACATCAATCTCACGCTGGTTCAGATGTCCGCGCGCATAATTACCCTTGCCGGTATATACTACCTCCAGCACCTTCTCCTCGTTCTCGTCGGCAGTCATGGCTACCAGCTCTCTGTCATAGAATTTCCGGTTGCAGAATTCAATGATTTGGGGATGACACCGGTAATGCTCGCGCAGCAGTGTCACCGGGGCATCGCGGAAAATTTCCAGACAAGATTTCAGGAAACTATGGGTGATGGCATTGTAACTTTCTTCCACCTGATAGGTTTCCTGAATGGCTCGTAGTGCGGTGGCTTCTTCTTGGCCGACGACATTGGGCAACTGCTTATCATCGCCTACAATCACTGCATGAGTGGCACACGACAACGCCAAAGCTCCGGTCTTGATGTCCACTTGCGAGGCTTCGTCCATAATGACATAATCAAATACGTGGTCCGGACTGATGCAGCTTTTGGCTGAATACGTTGTGCTCAACACTACCGGGTAAGCAGCTAAGAAAGCAGCGCTTTGCCGGTAAAGGTCGGAGGGTTTCCATCGTTCGCGCTGCTTTCCTGCATACCGGCCGGCTATCGCAGCCTTCAATAGCTGAAGCGAAGTGGAACGCAGCTCTTTCACATGATGAGGCAGCTGGATGGCATCAAGGGAGGATCCGATTGTTTCCAGTTCATTTTCAATCTCTCTCAGACGCGCGTCATAGTAAGCCGCTTCCAACTCGGCGACGACCCTACTGCTGGGCTTCTTTAAGAAAGAGAACATCCTCATTCCCATCCGCAGACTCCACTTCAACTTGTACCATATGCCGACTGCCTTTTGCCCTTCGTTCAACAGTTGATGGGAGTGAAGCAGTTTCAGCAGGGAGGACGAAGCACGATTACGTAACCATCCTTCCGATTCATTGCTGGCACATAGCTTCTCGTTGTGTTCTCTTTCCAGCTGCAATGCTGCATGTTCCGCCTGAAGTTTCGCTTGCTGCAGCTGCCCCTCAAAGCCTTTCGATACCTCGGCCAGGGCTTTCTTGCAGCGTTCTTTTACAGCCGATTTATCCTCTAGAAGCCAATTGTCCATGGCAGGACACGACGGCTGGTTATTGAAAAAAGCGTCCCTGTTTTGCGCACTGCCCAGTTGAGCCACTATAAATCCCAGACTCTCTTTTTCCAGTTTCTCCGCCACATTCTCTACGGCAGAGTTGTTGTTCGAAACTACCAGCACCGTTTTGTTTTGCATCAGCAGGTTGGCGATGATGTTTAGAATTGTTTGCGTTTTCCCCGTTCCTGGAGGTCCTTGTATGATGCTTACCTGATGCGTCAACGCAGTTTCTACAGCAGCCTTCTGACTGGCGTTGCAACCAAACGGATAATAAAGCTGCTTAGGCATATTATGCGTATCCAGTTTGCTTTTGCTACCCAGATACTGGGCCAGGGGAACATTGTCTCTTTTCACGTCCACCTTCTGATATTGTTTCGAAAGAATACTGATGTTATCGTCCGTCAGCAGACTTGTTTCGGCTGCCAGTTTATTGAGGTAATCCCACGTAGAGCCTCCGTTTTGGTTGATGGGGGTTCGGGTGACATACACCTGTTTCCCCTCTAAGTTTTCGTAATAACCATTCTGATAGACGATGTGATAGAAGCAGTGTTTCTCATCCGAAAAGCGAAGAAGTGCTGCAGCTTGGGTGATATGCCTGTTGTTGATGTACAAGCCTTTTTCTCCGAGGTCAATTTTTTCTGGATGGGTCAGATAAAGCAGGCGGGAAGGGTTGTAATGAAACCATCGCGTAGAACCGTTAAACAGAACAGACCACAGTCCCTTGCTGTTTTCTTTGATAGCAGCAATTCGTTCTGTGACAAACATATCCTTGCTTCCACGCTTGTCTAAATCGACAATCATACATTCTTTTCTATCCATGCCTCTTTTTGATTGATGTGTTATCTTTACTCGTGTCCCAGGGCAGTTACTCCATAGAGCGCTTATGCTTGTTGAGTTGGAAACTCTGCTACAAATTTAGTTATAAATCACGACTTATATGCAGCTGAACAAGAAAAAAACAGCAGCAAAACAAGAAAAAAACGATAGCTGAACAAGGGAAACAAACGGCGGTGGGAAAGGAAAAAAAGTACAGCGAGATAGAAGAGCTAAAGCATAGGTTTACGACTTGAAAAGCATGGAAATACGATCGCTAAAGCACTGCTTTTTTAGCGCTTTCTCGCTGCTTTGTCAGGGCTAATTGCTCTTGCATTTTTGGGGGGAATGGCAGCACGGTTGTTTCGTTGCCTCAGTTTTGCTTCAACTTTGCTTTTTTTTGCTCCAACTTTGCTTTTTTTTGCCTTATTTTGCCTCAGTTTGCTTTTTTTTGCCTCATTTTGCCACACGTCCAAACAGCTATTGCATAATCCCTTAAAAATTAGTATATTTGCTCGTTACTTTAAAGGGCAACCTTCGGGCGTTGGCCTTTATTTTTGGAATGATATGAATGATGAAAACAATGGCAAATTTGAAAAAGAAATTGGGTATGAAAACAGATTTATTGGGTATGAAAACAAATTTATTAACTTCCACGGATACAGCGTTTTACGATTGTGGCTAAATTGCAAAAAATGCAAAGTGAAAAGTGGTATAAAAACAGATTAAAATGTTGGTATTTAATAAGATAATATTTAAAAACGGGCGCGAAAAATCGCAAAAATTGGACGAAAAATGGCAAAAAATGGGCAAAAATAGCGTTTAACCAAAATTAAGAATCCTGCAGTATATATATTATATAATTATATAACTAGATAATATTAATATATATATATAATATAATAATCCTCCTACGGAGGAAGCGCGAAACGCGCAGTGGTCGCATTTGACCTTTTTCCCAAGGTAGGTTGATTCAGTTCGATTCAGCTTGATTCAGCCTGATTCAGTTGCGGATTCTAATTCAGTCCGATGACAAATCGGTCTTTGACATGTTGTTCACCCTATGCGGTTCTACAGTTCTTTCTTTGCTGCAGTTTTTTGCTGCAGGTTTTGCCAATTCCGGATTCAGCCGCTCCTTCAGCTTCGTGTTCCGCTTCAGCACCGACATGTTGCGGATGGCAAAGGAGAGAGCCTTTGGGGTACCGATGAGCACACAAATCTTTTTGGCACGGGTGATGCCCGTGTAGATCAGATTGCGCTGCAGCATCACATAATGGGTCATGAGCACCGGCATCACCACGATAGGATATTCCGATCCTTGCGACTTGTGGATGGTGGTGGCATAGGCCAAGGTCAGCTCATCCAGTTCCGAGGCCTCATATTCCACCAGGCGGTCTTCAAAGTTCACCAGCAGCGTGCGTTCCTCCATGTCCACCGATTCCACATAGCCGAGGTCCCCGTTGAACACATCCTTGTCGTAGTTGTTGCGCAGCTGCATCACCCGGTCGCCCTGGCGGAACGAATAGCCGCCCCGGTTCAAGGCTATCTGAGTAGGATTCAGGGCATTTTGCAGGGCCATGTTCAGGTTGGCAGCACCCACCAC